>SKED01000360.1_pt1 | contig 53864 bp, 56 predicted proteins | sample 4826651 | NCBI WGS metagenome assembly SKED01 (sample SAMN11008818, study PRJNA524170) | human gut metagenome | biome: Human fecal sample; material: Feces; isolation source: fecal sample from pouch patient p19 | host: Homo sapiens | place: Israel: Tel-Aviv | collected 2016-06-28 | reverse complement strand
GTGACGGCGTGGAGATAGAGGCCCGGCAGCCGGTCTGGCTCGACAGCAAAACGCGGCGCATGCCCGGTTCATACCGTTCCGGCATGGTGCTTGAGGATCGCACGGACGCAAAAGAGCGTAAGTCCTATGTGATTGACCGGGTGCATGAGGACACGCGAGTCCTCTCTCTCATCGACGGGGATGGCGTGCTGACCCGGATGAAAATCGGCGATATCAGCGCTGACTGGCGTCTCTTCAGCCGTGAAACCCTCAGCGTGGCCACCGGCGAAAAACTGCTGGCCGTGGCGGGTGACCGCGAGCACAGCCTGAAGGCCAAAGATCGTCTTGAGGTGACCGGGATAAGTGAAAAGGGGATAGAGGTTAAACGGGGGGAAGACACCCTGACGCTGCCAAAAGACCAGCCGCTCTATCTGTCACATGCTTACGTGACCGCGCCGGGCGGCCGGGATAACGACACCGGCGTGGTGCTGGCCGCGCTGAACAGCCGCGACATATCGACCCAGACCATGAACTCGCTGGCACAGAGTGGCCACCGGGCGGAAGTGTTCACCGCCGAAGTGCAGGACCGGGCGGAAGCCCGGCTGCAGCGCATGAAGACAAATGCCTCTCCCGTGCAGCTGGTCAGAAACCTGAGCGGTCACCAGGACGTCAGTCAGGCGGTTGATTCACTGCATGACAGCGTCCGGTCGGACGCGGGCCTGGCCGTGTGGCGTGCCATTAACGACCAGCGCACCGTGGTGATCAGCGAGCTTAAGCTGGCGACGGAAGCGCAGAAATATCATCCCGACCTTGAGGCTATCGGGAATGAAATTGGCGCGATGATTAAAAATGGCGAGCTGTTGTCCGTATCCGCAGGGGGAGAGCCGGTACTGGTTTCCCGGTCCACCTGGGAGATGGAGAAAGCCATTCTGCGCGTGGTGGAGGAAGGGAAAGGTACGCAGCAACCGTTGCTGGAACAGGTACCGGAGGCAGTGCTGAACGGACTCACCGATGGCCAGAAAAAGGCGACCACCCTGGTGCTGGGTACAACGGATCAGTTTATCGGGATTCAGGGCTATGCCGGCGTGGGGAAAACCACGCAGCTGAAGGCGGTGATATCTGCACTGGAGACCCTGCCGGCGGACGTTCGTCCGGTGATGACGGGGCTTGCTCCTACGCACCAGGCGGTGAAAGAAATGAGCGACGTCGGTGTCCGGGCGCAGACCATCAAATCCTTTGTCGTTGAGCATGACCAGGCGACGGCCGCAGGCGAGAAGCCTGACTATAAAGGACAGGTGTTTCTTATCGATGAGTCATCAATGGCAGGCAACCAGGATACGGCGGCACTGTTCCAGGCTATTGCCAGTGGCGGCGGTCGCGCGGTCTCAATGGGAGATATCGACCAGTTTGAAGCGGTCGACGTGGGCGCGCCGTTTAAGCTGATGCAGGAGCGAAGCCCGATGGATGTGGCCATTATGAAGCAAATCGTCCGCCAGAAAGACCTGCAGCTGCGCGGCGCCGTTCACGACATCATTGATAACCGGATCGATGCGGCCCTGCAGCGCATTGAAACCCAGCCGGCTGACCGTGTGGCGCGTAGCGCTTCAGCCACGCTGCCGGGGAGTGCCATTCAGGAAACGGAGACGCCCGTTAACGACATCGTGGCTGACTGGACGGACCGGACGCCGGAGGCGCGGTCCCGTACCCTCATTATCACCCAGCTGAACGCTGACCGTCGTGCGGTAAATGCCGGCATTCATGCTGTGCTGGCTGCCCGGGGAGAGCTGGGGGAGAAGGCCATTACGGTGCCGGTGCTCGATAAAATCACCCACACCCGTCATGAGTTCAATAAAACCGATGCCTGGGAAGCCGGGATGGTGGTTAAACGCGGCGATCGCTACCAGGACGTGCTGGCCGTTGACCGCAACGGCAGTACGGTCACGGTACGCGATGAGGAGGGGAAGATTGGACTGTATTCCCCGAAGCAACTCATCACCGGCGACGTGCAGCTGTTTCGCCGCAGCGAGAGGGAAGTCCGTGCCGGCGATCTGCTGAAGTTCACGGCGACAGACAAGGAGCAGGGACAGATGGCCAGCCAGCGCTATACGGTCGAGTCGGTCAGCAAAACGGGCAATATCCGTCTGAAGGGGGAGAACGGCCGCATCACCATCAATCCTCACGCCGTCAGGGCGCAGCAGCATATTGACTACGGCTGGGCTGTCACCGGGTACGGTGCTCAGGGGGCCAGTAGCGATTATGTCATTGCGCTTGAGGGCACGGAAGGCGGGCGTAAGGCACTTGCCTCCCGTCGCGCCTTCTACATTTCTGCCTCGCGTGTGAAGGAGCATGTCCAGATTTATACCGACGGGAAGGCGGACTGGGTTAATGCGGTAAAAACGCCGGAGCGGGATATCAAAACGGCGCACGATGCGCTGGCGCCAGAAACGCAGCGTAAACAGGCGAAAGCCATCTGGGCAATGGGACAGCCGGTGAATAAAACGGCCATTGGCCGCGCCTGGGTGCGCCATCAGGGCATGCAGGACGCGTCACTGACGGCAAAAATCATCCCGGCCACCCGGCGCTTTCCCGAACCGGCGCTGGCGCTGCCGGTGTATGACAACAACGGCAGGAGTGCGGGCCTGGCCCTGGTTTCCCTGATTGCCAGCCCGGAAGGGCGGATGACACAGGGGGAGACCCGGATGGTCATGACAGAACGTGCCCGTGGTGCGGTACTGCAGCGAAGCCAGTCCGGCAACACGATTGTGGTCAGTGACCTGGCGGCCGCGCTCGATGCAGTACGACATCACCCGAAGGACGGCGTGGTCTGGCAGACCGGCGATGAACCCCCTTCAGCATGGCTGCTTAAGGTGAGCGGCGGGACACAACAGGACGTCTCACCGGGAACTGTCTCCACGCTGACGGACGGGCAGAGCGTACAGCAGCTGCGCGAGCAGATGCTGGCAGAGCAGATTCGCAATGAAGAAGCCGGGCGGAGCAGACAGCCGGAACCGTTGCCGGCAGACGTTCCGCAGGAAGAAGTGATCAGACTGAAACCGGAAGAAATTAATCCGCGTAAACCGGAACCACTCACCCCGGATGCGGATGTGATCGCCAGGGTGAGAAGTGAGGAAAACACCGGTGGACAGGAAATGAAAGCCGCGGCAGGTGTCAGGAGTGAGCTGGAAGGTGCTGACAAGGCATCCGGTGAACTGTCGCGGGCATCGCGTGTGATTGCAGATCTGGCAAACGCTGAGCGCGACATGCTCAGGGCTGCAGAAAATACTGAACGCGGCCGCATGCCGGAGCGTGAAGAACAGACCCTCACCCGTACCATTCAGAAAGAACGTTAATCCCCCTTTTAACAATGAGAATCAGGCAATGAAAAGACATAAATTAACAACATCATTAGTTACAACATACATTGGCTTTATTGCAACGGCACACGCTTCAGCCCCTCAGCCCTTATTCAGCCCGGAGCAGGAGGCTCGTATCGGTGAAATCGCTGCCGACTATCTGGTGTCCCACCCGGAGATTCTGGTGACGGTCAGTCATAAGCTGCAGGAACAGCAGGAGGTACGTAAGCAGAAAATGTTTGCACTCAGCGTGATGGAGAATCAGGCGAACCTTCTGCATGATCCGGACACCCCGGCTTACGGGCCTGAAAATGCAAAAGTCGCGGTGATTGAATTCTTTGATTACCAGTGCGTGTTCTGCAACCGCTTCGCGCCGGAGCTGGAGAAAGTTATGAAAGCGCAGCCGGACGTCCGCTAACTCTTTAAGGAGTGGCCAATTTTTGCTGGTCGCCGGGAAGCCTCACTTCAGGCAGCGCAGCAGGGGCTGACGGTCTGGCAAAAGAAAGGGCCGCAGGCCTATGTCACCTATCACAATGCCATCTACGCCACCGGCCATAATGAAGGCAAACTGACGGTGGAGGATATTCACGGGGCAGCGTCAAAGGCGGGACTGGCCGCCCCGGCTCCTGGCGACCATACCGCGTCCCTTGAGAAAAACAGTAACCTGGCAGAGGCGCTGGGACTCACCGGAACGCCGGGGATCATCGTCATGCCCGTTAGCGGGGCGACTCCCGACACCATCACGGTATTCCCGGAAGCCGTTACCGCTGACAGGCTTCAGGTAGCAATCCGGAAAGCCACGTCCAGATAGAGGATCTCAATTTCCTGTTTGCTGTGCCAGCCACATATGCAACCAACTTTTTTTAGCATATAGTTAAGTTCAGTAGTAAAATGCAGCGCCTCGTCGAGAGGTGATGATTATGGAGCCCGTCGTGAAATTCAAAATCCAGCACCTGCAGGCCGCAGTGGCATTGGTTCTTGCCAGTTTCCAGCCGCAACCCAAAGCGGTTGCGTGTCAGCCTACGATTGTTGAACGGGTTTACGAAATGGGATCCAGAGTCAACAAAACCGATATCAGCGAGCTCACTGTTGCTCTCAATGACGTGGCTGAAGAATTACGCTCAAGTCGCATCGAGCTGGCCCGGTATGCAGATAGCGATTTCTCCGGCGCTATCAAAGTCGCCAGCGACATCAGAAATCATACTATCCATGTCGCAGGTATCGCAGAGTCATTTGTTCTGATGCTGCCGGAAAAAAACATTGTTCAGTCGTATGACAGGAATTCTGTTGAGTTTGCGTTCTTTAAGGCCATTAAAATGGTCAGTATTGCGACCAAAAACTACCTTAGTCTGATTGATCAAATTACACGAACGTCAGAAGTGCGTGACTCTGGAATCAACCTCCAGGCCATAAATCACCTGCTGGATTCAGGAAACAGGGCTGCGGCTAAATGGCGTTAACGGCTGAGTACAGCCATGTCACGTGGGATACGTTTTTCAAGCCCACGTTTGCCGTTTACCCTGAACTGGAGAGCCAGTTACTAGCAGAGTTCATCACGTATAAATCAACTGGCGCACCGTCGAATCTTCTTGGAAGGGACGCCCCTTTTGATTTCCCGCCATTCGCTGTCGATGCTAACGTCCAGCATATTCACGTTAACCTGCATTTCCAGTTAACCTGGAGTGCCAGACAAGAGAATTACAACCGTACCTCAGATCACTATCTCATTTACACAGAACACATGTGGGATAGCAGCCGTTTTCTGCTGATGGGGCTGATAACACCGGCTCATGAACGTATGCCAGCAAGTGATACCCGGTTACTCAGCTACTTTTCTGAAGTTGCAGAAGATTTTCACGCTTCATAACCCTCAAAACTACATCTGGTATGGTACCCGGCAAGAGAACGAAAAGGACCGGCCATCCCGCATATCCAAACCACCCCGGTTCAGAAGGGGAAGCAGGATAGCCGGCAGACCTACTTTAACGGAAGTTCCGCTGCGGCACCATTCCAGAAAATTGCGCAGCCTGCGAGCATCATAACCTGGCATCTTGTTAACTTAACATCTTGATACCTTGTTAAGTTCATATCAGATCCAGACGGTCGCGCGCCGTACGGAGGCGTGCTTCCCCGCGGCGATCGTACTGCTGGGTGGTGGTGACGCTGGCGTGGCCCATCGCATCCTTCACCGTGATTAAATCCTCACCATTATCCAGCATGGCCGTGGCAAAGGTGCGGCGTAAGTCGTGCGGTGCGCATTTGGCGATCCCGGCCTGGCGCTGACGCACCTGCAGGACATGGTATACCGCCTGGTCGGTCAGCCGGTCGTTGGTCAGGGTATCAAACCGGCGGATACGCGTGAAAAGGGGGCCAGGATGCTCACCCCGGACCTGATCTGTCCACATCTGCAGGCGCTGCCAGGTCCCGGCAGGCATGTAGGCCAGCCGTTCCTTGTTGCCCTTGCCCAGCACCCTGAGTGCCCGATCATGCGTGACAACGTCACTGAAATCCAGCCCCACCGCCTCCGAGCGGCGCAGGCCGCAGCCGAGGATGACGGCCAGCATCGCCGCATCACGCACCCCGATACTGGATTTATCTGCTTCGCAGGCCCCAAACAGCGTGCGGATCTCCTCCGGCGGCAGGGCCCGGCCTCGCGGGAGGCGGCTGCCGCGCAGGTTACGCACCGCGCGGATGTGCTGGAAGCTCTCAACGTCCATCAGCCTGAGCATCCACGCTTCCTTCGCCACCCCCTTGAGGGCCGAAAGATAGGTGTTGACGGTGGCCGTGGCCCGGCCGGTGTCGCGCAGTAGCTCGGTCACGGCCATCACGTGATGGCGGCGCAGGCTTCCCCAGCTGCAGGCATCCATGGACGTGGCGCCGAGCATGCCGGCGACAATACCCAGGAACGAGGCCATGGTCTGCCGGCTGCGGGGGGAGTTGAGGGACAGCAGATAGGCCCGGGCCGGACTGACCGGTGCGTCCTGCCCGGACAATGCCGGGAGAAAATCCTCACCAGGGGGAATGACCGCCGCAGGCAGACTCAGCTCCGGTTCATCATCGGGCATCAGTGTCATAACGGGCTCCGTCCGGACCGGAAAATGTCCGGCGCGCTGCGTGAAAAATCGGGGTGAAAGGTACCGTCAGAGCGTACCGCAGAGAGTCTACTTTTTCAAACGTACATTTTAATAAGTTGACTTTAAAATCATCGATTTGTAATAACTAAAATTCATAGCTATAAATCAACCCTTAAACATTGATTGCTGACAGGTTTATGATTTATCCTATTCAGGCGAAAAGTGAAGGCATTTTAATAAACTAACTCTAGATAACTTAATCGTATTTATACGGAGATACCATTGAACATTCCAATACCTCACCAGCTCATAGAAGCTATCAAAGAAAAGAAACTAATAATATTCATTGGTGCAGGAGTATCATCAGGTGTTGGAATACCTGCATGGAAGGATATTGTCCTTAAAACATTATCACATCCCAATATTGAAAAAGGGTCGGCTTTTAAAAATGCACTTGAAAACGGAATAATGACCCCGCTTGAGGTTCTAGATAAATTACAATTAAAAAACAAAAAAGATGTATTCAAAACATTTGAGTGTGAAACATCTAATAAAATAGAATCACCATTATACGGAAAGCTAAGCAAGTTAAGTAAAAAATTCATAACAACCAATTATGATTATTTGATAGAACACAATACAGGCATTTCCAAGATAGATACATCGAGCATCTACAATCTTCAGAAATTAGATCAAGAAGATTCATTTGTACTAAAAATTCATGGATGCGTTAGTGCTATAGATAATGCCGTAATTTTCAGTACAGATTATGAAGAGTTATATAATAGTGCTACAACTGGCGGCATGGCAAAATTTCAATTAAAAAAGATAGTTTCTACACATAGCTGCTTATTTATAGGATATAGTTTAAGCGATCACTATCTTGTGGAATTATTCAACGCATTAAATACTTTATATGATGGTACAGGGCGAGAGCATTATGTAATAACGACTGAAAACATTAATCATGAATTCGTTGAGAGCATTGTATTACCCGATTATTCACATTTCGATAGCCTAATTGATACATTATGTGACTCTGTCATAGAAGATGAAGCGAAGTACGATCTCACGATTTCAGAAGTTGAATCACAGCATGATGCAAATGAATTTACGTTAACATTAGGGCATGATACTCCGCCTCTAATAGAGTATTGGGCCGGAAGGGTTGAAGAAATGCGAGCCCTTGAAGTATTTCATAAAGCATGTTTCATCACAGGTATAGGAGGACAGGGTAAATCTGCATTGGCTTCAAAGTTCCTGAATGAAGTTGATCGACATAATTACTCTTTCTGCGACTGGCGTGATTTCAAAGAAGAGGAGCTTAATTTCCAAACCAAACTTTATCAACTCATTGAGTTAGTATCAAACAACACAATAACAATAAATTCTTTAATTGGATTGGATACTGATGTTTTGGTAGATAAGTTTTTCAACACGTTAGGCTCTAAAAAAGGTATATTTGTTTTTGATAACATTGATAAATATATAGATTTGCAAAGCTTTACTCCAACTGGAGATATGAAGCGTTTCTTTGAGTATGTCCTGACAACCAATCATAACTCCCGATTTATTTTTACCTGCAGGCCATTTATACATTTTGCAGGAGTTGGTTCCTATCAGATCCGATTGGAAGGATTAAAATTAAATGATGTAGAGGAATTAATCGCGAAATATCATCATAAACTTAAGCGTGATGAATTAGCTCACTTAGCAAATAGATTATATCAAAATACTGGAGGCCATCCATTATGGATGGGTTTAATCCTCGCGCAATCAAGAGTTGATTTTAAGCAAATAGACAAAGTACTTGAAAAAATCGAAAGAAGAGATGTTTCAAAAGATGATTCTAATTTTTCGACTATAGTATCTGCGACAGTTCTTGAAAACTTATGGGATGGGCTTAAAGAAAGAGAGAAGATAGTCCTACGTACATTATCAATATGTAATATTGCAGAATCACAGGAGGAATTGGCAAAAATTGTAGCTGAGAAAATTAATCACAATCAATACACTAAAGCAGTAAGATCTTTAAAGTCATTAAACCTTCTTGTAGAGAAAGAAGGAGAAGGCTATCTTGAATTACATCCATTGGTAAGAGAGTTCATCAAAGGGAAATATGACACAAGAGAGCAAGAAAGTTATATAGCTTTGTATGTAAGATATCTGGATAAAATTATAGTTCTTTTAAAAAACAACTTCGGAAAAATATTACCACAGGATGACATAGAGCTGCTAATAAAGAAAATTGAGATTTTAATTGCAGCTGGAAAAACACAAGAATCCATAAATGAGTTAAGACTCACTAGTGAATCTTTACTAATTTCGGGATATTGTGAGGAATATCTTAGATTGGCATCCCAGGTACTAGACCGTTGTACTTGGTCTAATAAAGGCATATCAAGCATTTCAGGATTCCATGAGTTCATGGATGTATTCTTAACTAACTGTTCAGATTTTGGAAGATATGATATATTTGATAAATACATCGATAAATATTCATCAATATTCACAGTTGCGGATGCTAATTTAATTCTCATAAAATCTTCGCAATGTCATAGGTATTGGGTGGAAGGAAACATTAGCAAAGCTATTAGTTTCGGAAAAAGCGCATCAGATCTAATTGATTTATTAGGTAAAAATGATGTTTGGGTTGGAAAGCATCGCTATCACCTAGCATTGAGAGACTCAGGAAACCATGATGACATCAATACTGCAATGCAGTATTTTTGTGAGGGCAAGCCTCTGGATGAGTTAATTAACGAAGAGATAGATACTACGTTTGCCACACATTATGGAAATATAGGAAAGTGCTATTTACTTCTTGAAAATTATCAAATGGCATTGAAACTTGTATGCAAATCTTATGAAGCATTTACGTTAGGTTCGTTGAGTTATCAAGACTTGCATAATATTGGATATGCTGCAAAGTGGCTAAGTGAAATATATCGAACTATAGAGCCAACAAATGTTATTAGTTTGTACTTTATTTTATACGCAAGAAATTTATGGCGGAACGACATGCCTATTGAAGCAAACAAAATTGATGCCTATATATCCTCTTTGCCATCAAGCGCTGCTAATGAATCGATAATTAGTCTAGAAGCATGGCAGATACAAAAACACTGTAATGATTTCGTTACAAACACTCTTTCAAGTAAAATCAATTTAGATAGTGCCGTCTAAATCTATTTACGCTGTTAGGGGCGCGAAATATTAAAAATTTACGCTACTCTGTCTCATATTACTATTGACTAGACCTTCTCCAGTAATGATTAACTGGGGGAGGTCAACAGTAGTAGCCATATTGGCTGATGATTTTGGAACAATAACTGCCAATACTTAACAAATTTCCCCAATGAGGGGAATTGATTTAACGCGATTAAAACACTGCCTCCATGAACAGTATGGGTTATATCTGTATACCCTCCGCATCAGGAAAAGTGAGTTGTTGTCTAGACATATATGTGAGATGACGGTCGATAACGTTCTGGAGGATCCTGAATCGGTTCACATTGTTTATTGAGAAAAACTCCGTTCCGTATGCCGTCATGAGTCTCATCCTTTGAAATCAGCGATCGCTGTGGTGAGACTGTAGCGTGGACATGTCTATTTGGTCAGAGACGGACATCTCAGTTTAGCTACTACAAATGCATGTCAAAGCTTAGTGAAAATGTCTAATCACTGGCTCGTTAGAAATGTCCATATGTTGGAAAGGCCGCTGCGAGAATCTCTTCTGCAGCGGCCTCTTTAGCATAACGTCATTGTGCGTACCAATTTTTAGCGCTGATCTTTACTGTTTATTCTATGCATGTCATCACTATTATTTTGGTGAGATTATAACTTTAACATTAATGGCATTTGTACAGCGTTCTAAATCATTCTCGACACCTATTGGGTTCGCTATTCGCCCTTCAGGATCATAAACAAAGCATATTAGTGTCTTACAATCTGGATGAGTTTGATAGTGTGCAATATCAATAATTAATTGCTCTCCTACTTCTTTTTGTTTCAGGCCTTTTCTTGTCTTTTTTAATTCAATAATTATTTTTTCATTTTTAAGAAGAAAATCAACACGCGTCGAAGAACCAGCATAGCTTGGCGTATATTCTTCAGGTCTGACATCGTCAAAGTGTATCTTTAACAGCGCATGAAACAAATCCTGAACATCATATTCATCATTTATTTCAATAGTTTGCCTGTCAGCGTGACGCTGTTGAAGTTGTCTTGCAACTTTATGGAATTGATGACAGATTAATTGAACAATATCGACTGGTTCATTCTTTGTTTCAATGAAGTTACCACTTATCCCATACTCTTTTATCTCGGCTATCATAGATGTGAGTAGTGATGTTGCCTCATCCAAACCATGACAAAAAGCGTTATCAAAAACATAATCTGGAGTATCTCCAAAAAACGCCATAACGCTATAGTTAATTGAACTAAATTCTTTTTTATGGTCTGAACTGACCAAATATTTTTGATATGGCTGTTTTAGTATTACGATCCCATAATGTGAAACTCGGGTTTTTCCCCGTACTTCTTCTTTCTTGCTGAATAGTGGGAATCTCGGCCTTTTGTCTTTCTAATATTTCAACTGCTTTTTCTGGTGTCATCCTTTTTCCTTAAAAATAAAGCCATGAACATGGCACATCATGGACGCCGCGAAGATGTTCGGGGTTCTGTGACACCCGAACTTTACCTCGGTTTCCTATTTTTTCCTTTGTATATAATATCATTGAAGTTATTTGTATTTCTCAGAAATTTTCTCAGGATTTGATTGCAGTAGCTGCAAGATAGCGCACACATCGCCGCTAGTCAGTAAGTACGAGGTTCACCTTTTACCAAAGATGGTCACAGAGCTCCCTTGAAGCTTTATCATGGCTTCAAGCAGGTCATCTTCATTCAGCGAGCGCTGGATTTGTTGATACTAGGGGCGTGCCGTCTGCGGGAAGGCTCATCACCAGAACAAGGTAACGATTGTGAACGATTATTATCCCGTTTTTTCTGGACCTGACGGGCAATATCCAACACATGGCCAAGTCTCTTGTTATCCACAATTGCGACGGGATCTACCTCAGACAATCGGTGATAGATGGAGTAGGGCAGCAGCACGCCATTTAGTCGTAGCTCCTTATGTCCGTCAGGATAGTGCCAGACATCAATATACTTGCCGATGGCTCTTCGACTGTATTCGCTGTCCTCAATCAGATAGAGCATTTTATCGTATTGTACTGTCAGGCTTTTTGATACACGACGGGGCTCTCGCCAGGTAAATTCCGCATCCAGGTCATTGTCTAATGCCAGTGGCCGGTGCGCGTTAAAATAATGCAAAGGTGCTTTGGTAAAGCGTCGGTTATAATCCGCCATGTATTCTTCCGCAAATGCATTCGCAGCTTCTATCGTACTGATTCCTTTAAGCCTGAGCTCCTTAACCAGCCGATCCTGAAATGTCAGATGAGCACGTTCCACGCGCCCTTTGGCTTGGCTGGTTTCCGCGCACAGCGGTGTGATATTGAGGCAGCGCATGGCTCGGGCAAACTGCGTTTCACCGGGACCGGTGGTGCCATGTTTATTATTGACCCGGAAGACACTGGCTTTATCGCTGTAAAGGATCATGGGCTTACCGTATTTCTCGATATAGCCACGGGTCGCTTCAAAATAGGTAAAGGTGGACTCAGATTTCACAAACAGCAGGTGCATCAGACGACTGGTGGCATCGTCGACATAGACCAGTGCCGTACAGGGCCGACCCCGATTTTCAAACCAGCGATGGTCACAGCCGTCAATCTGTATCAGCTCGCCAGTACAGGGCCGCCGGTAACGGGGCTGATGAATTTTCGGTGCGCGTTGTCTTCGAGGGATCCAGAGTCCGGCTTTTATCATCAGGCGCCTGATGGTTTCCTTGCCCAAGATCAGAGCGTGAACTTCCTCCAGCTTTTCCCGGGCCAGCGTGGGGCCAAAATCGCGGTAGCGTTCTCGTATGATACTCAGTGCTAGGTCAGTCAGTGATGTGGGCCCACTGCGACCGCGACTCTGGTTGTTCATACCAAGCGGTCCGGATTGGCGATAACGCTTCAGCAGACGACTGCAATGCCGAGCATCTCAGCAGCCTGACCAGGATGCCGGTTACGTTCTATGACATCCTGAAGGATTTTGAGGCGGTTGATTTCTTTCACGGTGAACATCCCGACGTCATGTATAGTCACAGAAAACTCCTCATCAGGAAAAGTGAGTCGTTGGCTAGACATACAGGTTTGAAAACTATAGCCTGGGCATTCCTAATGAGAGCCTGAGCCACAAATAGACATTAGCATTGAGCCTCTACAATGCAAGTGCGCCTAACAAAGATTATGTTAAATTCAAATTATTTTATGTTTATAATCAATTAGTTAATAGCTTCCCTTTCCAGACTCAAAACCTACTGTGGTAGTTTGAGAAACAAAGTCCGCTCCTGGGTTTGTGATGCCTTAAAACCATGATGAAGATAAAAGCTTTTGGCCACTTCAGTCAGTGCATGAACCATAATGGCACGGACTCCAATATTTTCAGCTACACGGTAACAACGCAGAACTGCATCATGCAGTAAATCAGCTCCGAGCCCTTTTCCACGGAATGAAACATCGACTGCCAGGCGAGCAAGTATGATTACGGGAATTGGATCTGGCATATTGCGCCTGATATTTCCCGTTGCTTCTACGTGGTTAACGCTGCCGGTGGCCAGAGAGTAAAAACCGACAACCTGTTTCGTGCCTGTTTTACAAACAACAAACGTTCGGGCTGAACCGAGAGCCTGATTTTTTAATCCTCTCTGTTTAAGCCAGTCATCTAGTACAGCCTCGCCACTGACGAACTCAGTAAGTTGATGGGAGCTTGTTAACGGTTCTGGTGCTGTTACACGTCCCACTGAGGTTTCCTTGCCAGAAGTTTATCAATGGCAGCATCATCCGAAACTGGTGCATCGAGCATATCGATAAATTCTGCATACTGCTCATCGTTAAAATTGAATACACGCCGATCGAGGATCACATTCTCCGCAGCCTGGCATGCCATTTCCAGAATGAAGTCTGTACGTGATTTATGGAGAATCTCTGCAGCAGCATCGATGAGTGCTCTTTGCGATTCCTTGGCTCTAAGATTGAGCTGAATATCGGATTTCATATCATCTCTCCTTGTATAGCAATTGCTTTACAAGCATAGCACAAGATTAGTGTATAGCAAAAGCTATACACATTTTAATCATTAAAGTTATGACCCTTACGTTTGACCTTGTATCTCGTTGAGTTAAATGCCCTGCCTACAAGTTTCTTTTCGCTCTGTAGGCTTACCTGATTACACCTAACGATCTGAGATTACGGAGAACGCAGCCGGTTAAAAATCTCGTAAGGGTAATCAGCGCTTACGATGGATAGTTATCTGGTCTAACATCTGGAAAAATTACTGACGAGAAGGTAGTATTCGGATCGACAGCGATCGTCTTGTGGTGGGACAGATTGTTGATTCAGATTACTTTTGTGACCTAGACTGCTTTGTGGTGAGGCAGGTGGGTGACAAAGATGGTTTACGGAAGAAATGCGGACTTCCGGAAACAAACAGGGACAGGACGTGTCCGTTAAAACGTCCAGGAGCAGGTAACGGGATTTCCCGGAGCCTGAATGCACAAACCCCCTGATAGCTTTCACGAACTTGGCGGAACGTAAGGTATCAGGGGGTCTAAAAGCAGGCGCGTTGCCTGTGAAGGATTATAACGCATGCACCACATAACACAACACCCGGCCGCCATAAGAACAGGCCGCCGTGAATGACGATCAGATTTTTGTTCACTGGTCAGATCTACCGAAAGATGAGCTAACCCGTTTCTGGCAGGATGTCGATGCCGGCACGCAGGGTAATTTCCTCATTGCACCGGTCAAAAAACTGACCCGCCGCAAACGCGGTGAGCATTCCACAAAAGCCAAATGTGAGAACCCGGCCTGGTATCGCCCGGAGCATTATAAAAAGCTCTCCGGACAGCTCGGTCATGCCTACAATCGCCTGGTGAAAAAAGACAAAGAAACCGGGCAGGTCAGTCTGCGCATGCATGTTTCTCGTCACCCTCTCTATGTCGCCGGCCGCCGTAAAGCGGGACGTAAATATGGCTTCCGTCCGGAACGTCAGCGCCTGCTCGATGCGCTCTGGCCAGTGCTTATCAGCTTCTGTGATGCCGGCAAGCATACTGTCGGCATGTGTATCTCCCGTCTTGCAAAAGAGCTCAGTGCAAAGGACGCCAAAGGCAATGTCATTCCGGAAACGGAGGTGACAGTGTCACGCCTTTCACGGCTTATTGAGGAACAGGTACGGTTTGGCGTTCTTGGCCTTGCGGAAGAACGCACCTGGGATCGTGAATCCCGCTCCTGGCTGCCAACGTATGTCTATATCACCCCCGTGGGATTTCAGATGCTGGGCGTCGATATGGACAAGCTGTTTAAAGAACAGGAGAAGAAGCTCCGTCAGAGCGCCGAGCGTGAGCAGCTGATCCAGGAAGGGGTGATGAGCGAACATGATGATGTTCAGGCCCACTCTGCGCGGAAATGCTGGTCTGGCCGTAAGCGTCAGGAGGCACTCGTTTACCGCCGCAAAAAAGGCGCGGAGCGTAAACGTGCCAACAATCTGATTAAGCTGCCGGCAGATGAACGACTCCATGCAATGTCTGAATGGATTTATCGTACCCTGCCGCCTGACGAAGCGTACTGGTGCACATCTGAGCGTCTGAAGGCGCTGGCCATCCAGCATCTTTACCAGCTGGATCTGGCGCTTTCTCCACCGGACTAGTCACAGACGACACAACAGTCTTCTTGTTTACAGGCCCCTCACCGGGGCTTTTCGTGCTTGTTTTTTTCGGCCATTCTGCTCATTTTTCATCCTTCACTCCTTTCTTCTTCCGGTCACCATGACGTTCTGCCGGTCGTTATGGCCCGCAGTGGCCACTGTCTTTTTTTTTACACAGAAATCCGCAAATGAATAAGTGAAGTAACCCGGAAATGAATAAAAGACATTCCGCAAAACAGTCTTACTTCACCTTTTTTATCTCTCTGTTCATTTCATTCCAGAGTAGATCTTTGTCTGCGGCCACTCTATGGATAACGGAAAATGCCTTCGCATGCAGCGGCCTCACGGCCGCGCGCTCAGAATAAAATCAAAAGTACCTCCCGTCGCAAGCGCCGGGCCCCTTTCTGGCCACAACCCAGCACCGCATACATACCTGACCCCTGCTAAACCGACGCCGCCCCGGCCCAAAGGGCCGGAACACCCTCGCTTTAAGAGGGATGTTGTAACTAGAAATCAGAGCCGCAGAAGTTTGAGTCGCGGTAAGCTCACCGTACACGCTCGTAAGCGCCTCACGGCGCTAACGCGGAGATACAGCCCGTCAGCGGCCTCTGGCCTCGACGTGCTCACTCCGACCGCGCACATTAGCAATCGGAAAGCTTTAAGCGGGTATGGCTTTGCAGGGAAAGGGATGAGATTGGCAGAACCTATCAATCCGTAACGGCTGATGCCGGTTACGACGCCCCTCACCAGAATCACCCGGTTCAGCTCCGGCTGGCGTCTCCATGCCGCTTCGCGGCATACATGTTCCATGAACCCTGGACTACACAGGCTGGCCATCATGGGCGAAGGTTTACTGACAGCATCAGACTATTTTTTACCCTTTAAAGCAGGGTTGCCTAAATCCGGGAGCGCGATAAGCTTTAACGGGTGATTTTCAATCAGGATGAGTAAAATGGATATAATTCTTCCGGGAAACAAAAGCCAGGCACGACTCTGGGCAGAAACCATGATTAATCTGGAGGCCCGCAAACTCGTCAATACCGCTAATATTGTTGGCGCCCGACATCTGGGGGATGGATTGACGCGTCTCAAATTCATCGATGAAATTAAATCTGTCATTAATGGCGAATTTGAGCGTGCCCGGCGGACAAAGTCTGACGAAGAGTGCATGACCTGCCTGCGTAACCTGCAGGCAGAAAACAGCAGTCTGCTTGAACAGAGCCGGCAGCTCCAGACCGGTTATGCGAAACTATATGCCCAGATCAAATACGTCAGGGATGAAGACCGGATGGTCGGTTATGTCATCTCAGGAATTAAAGTGGTGCTGGCAGGTATGCAGGGCGTATTTGGCTTCGTGCTGACTTCCTCAATGACCCCCGTAGGCGTTCTTGCCGGGGCTATTCTGATTGTCGACTCGGCCAACACGATAACCCGTGAAGTTGGTCGTCAGTTCCTGAATGAACCTGACACGCAGGGTATGTTTGGTGATGGTGCCATGAACATCGCTAAATTCATGGGATTTGAACGATCAACAGGGTTAGGGATATACAACGGGATCGCGCTTGCAGGCAATATCTACAGTGTCTACGGATTAATGGCCAGACCTGGGACATGGCGTCTGTTCAACTATATCAGCACCGATTTTTACCGGAAAATCGACACCATGTCCCGGGGTAAACTGACAATGAAAATTGTGGGATGGGGGGTAAAGGCTAAGGTTGTTTTCGATCTGATCACTTCTGATGACGATGGGAAATGAGATTTTTCCGGCGGTAATGCCATGATTTATAGGCCAGCTTCAAAGGCATGGTAATCGTAAACAGAGTGCCAAGAACAAGAATAGCCACGCCGAAGGAAATGGTATGCATCCTCGAGCCAGCCAAAAGTGTGGCCACAAAAATCAGTAACATGACTGACAACACCCATATCAGGGCCTTAAAACGGTTTGCCAGATCGTTCAGCAGGGTATCCATCTCCGTACCCGTCTTAGCTGAACTGGCCCGCAGCCGGACAATGTCCTCTTCACTGAAGCCGTGGTTCATCAGATCACTTTCATGGTTCATGCTTCTCTCCTTTTCCCTGCGGGAAGTTTAACATGCCCTGCGCCAATAACCAGTTAAGCCCGACCGATAACCCGTCAGGTGGTTACGGGCCATCACTTTGCTGAAACCTGCCCCGGGCATTCTTCTGCAGGCGGAATGCTTTCCAGCCAAGAGCCGGTGGAAAGGTCAACCAGGCAATGGTCAGGACAACGAGGGAACTCATGCCGCCAGACAGGATATGTGTCCGGCTGCCGGCGATGAGAATGACCAGCATAATCAGAGCGAGCGCGACCGTGATCCATACCGCTACCCGGAAGCGTCGTGAAAGTGCTGCAATGAGGCCCTGCATAGTGCCACCGGTTGCTGAAAGCCGCCCCAGTAAAGTATCCACATTACGGTTACTGAAACCTGCCTCAAGAAGCTCTTTCTCACTGATAGCCATCACGTCATACTAAGTCAGCCAAAAGTAGTCTGTACCAGACCAATGATCCCCAGGTGGCCGGCGTAAGCATAATAAAAGAAATTACGCGGCATGAAACGCCTACGGCCCTCCGGACAGATTTGCCTGCAGAATGAAACCACTGCCAGGGGGAATGCCAGAGTAGGCAGCGTGGCCAGTAATAATGTTTCTGCGGGCATATCCAGGAGATGCGATAACCCGTTTAAACAAATCAGTGACAGCACGGCAGTGATGGCTGCCAGCCGCTGCACTCCGGGTGTATCCCTGCCAGAAACCGTTGCCATACTGATGGCCAGCGTTATTCCTGCCAGTCCGTAACTTGCCGGCTGCAGGGGCCAAATCATAAGGGCCAGGAGCAGATACCCGGCAAGCATTCCTTTCCGGCCGTGCCGGTACTGCAGGGCAAGCAGCTGCGTGACACCTGCAAACACGAACAGAATGTTCAGGGCCCACCAGGGCTGTTGATTCTGGAAGGCCAGGCTGAACACCGGCTGCGTGATAACTGCCCAGATCCACAGACGATTGGCTCTCTTCTGCAGTCGTTCCGGGGTGCGCTGTACGTTCATCGCCCATATAAGCGTGAACAGGGGGAAGGCCATCCGGCCAAGCGCATACATCACCGGCAAGGCTGACGACAGAAACACCGTATTGGTGTGGTCGATAATCATGGCCAGAAGTGCAAGAAGTTTGACCATATCGAGTGCAGCGGGACTGAGCTGGCTGGCGTTCCGGATAGTGGGAAGAACGTCGGGTAATGAATGATTCATGCTGTATATTCCCCTGGCGACACGCGGTTAACAGCCAGCCCTGAACATAATGCCAGAATGCCCTGCCGGTTTGCGTTGTGACCCTGACTCTGAGTTTCTCCAGAATCTTGCGCACCGCAAATTCTGATTTATCACGCAGCACGCGCATTGCACCTGCCACATCCTTATTCTGAATACAGATACTTAAAATATGAAAATCGTTCATGACACTCCCTTCCTTACTATATATATCGGCAAAAATATTGATATATTTAGATTAAGGAGTGTAATTGTTTATTATTTTACCATAGTTTGCAGGATCAGTTTTTTATAATTATAAAACATGCTGCTGCAAAATAACTTCATATACATCTCAACCTAAACCTATTATTCCTGGCTGATATCCGAAGAGGGAGCAGGATGAAGCTTTGCATAATCTTCTCGAAGCGATTTTGCCGCGGGTTTCCAGGCTTTCGCCCACTCATCATCCATTCTTCCTACACCAACAATCTTCAGTGCGACAGCATAGGGAGTGCGCCCTTGCTGTTTTGAAAGCCACAGGATGTGATCATCAATTCTGTCATCAGGTATATCGTCGATAATGGAATGGATAACATCAAGGTCCTCTGACAGCCACGGCTTTCCAGTACGGGGAAACACCAGGTCCGGTTCGCGCGGTTTCTTTACCTTCTCGTTTTTGGCGATCTGTCTGGCTTCTTTCTCCGCAGAAATGAGTCGTAGTCGCTCCTTAAGCCCACCCAATGTGGCAACCGTTTTAATTAAATTTTCTCGCTGTTCGCGAGTAATACTTTGCTCATCACAGATCAGGTCGTTCAGGGTATCGATGAGTGTATCCACCCGATTTTCTGTTAATTTCATTTCCAGCTCTCGCTTAAGGCTATAACTCAGCATTCTATTAGATATCTATCCGATTTCGCATCCCTGTTGACCTCTTAAACGCAGTCCATAGTCTCGATCACTAAGCATGGAATACTGATGTAAGAACAAATCTTACATCAAGATACGGAGGGGTTATGGCACGTACGATGACGGTGGACGTGGGTGAAGAGCTGCGCGAATTTATCGATTCTCTGGTTAAAGCCGGTGATTACCGTACACAGAGCGAGGTCATGCGCGACGCGCTGCGGCTGCTGCGCGAAAAGCAGGCTGAATCCCGTCTTCAGGAACTGCGCGATCTGCTGGCCGAAGGGATAAGCAGCGGCAAGGCGAAACCATGGAACAAGGATGCATTCCTGAATAATGTCAGGGCCAGGGTGGCAAATGAAAGAGATTGAGCTGACTCCCAAAGCAGATGTCGGGGACGATTCCTTCTAAATGAAGGATTGTGTGGCACCGTCCCTTCCTGACTCACGAGATAACATCCGTTTCATCCTTATCGTAAATATTGAAATTATTGAATTCAGAATCAACAAGTTACAACTGTCGTATGCTTCGCAACCTCGGCAATACCGTCTTTATCAGCAATATCATTCGTTATCAGCGCGGTAATCTCAGACCAGTCGCAGATCTTAAATAAGCTACTTCGTTGGAATTTAGTATAATCGCCCAGAATATATTTCTTCTCGGAATGGGCAATGATCGTTCGATCCAGAAAGGCATCCGAGGAGGACGGAGTGGATGGACCTGTCATATTGTTGAAGCCATCAGTGCCGATGAAGCAGAGATCAACGTTAATATCATTAATCATTGACACAGCCCACCCACCAAAGACAGAAGAGCTTTTCTTCCTCAGTTCTCCGCCGAACAAAAAGACCTGGTTTTCTGACTCGATCAGCACGCTGGCCACGGGCAAAGAATCGGTAAAAATTTTAAAGCCAGATTTCATGCACAACAAATTGGCCAGTTCATAGTTAGAACTCCCAGTACCAATGATCATTGAGCTATTGGGGGGGATAAATTCCAGAGCTTTTCTGGCTATGGCTTGTTTGAAAGTACTGTTTTCTTTTTCCCTGACCTGGAAAGGATGCTCGACAGCGCCCTGTTTTAATGTCGCCCCTCCGTGGCTTTTAACCAGCAGACCTTTTTTTTCAAGATGGGTGAGATCTTTACGGATGGTTTCATAAGTGACCTCATACTTTTTGGCAAGGTCGCTAACATAGACGGTACCCGCCGAAATAATCTCTTCAAGGATCAACTTTCTCCTTTCTTCAACCAGGTACATCCTTCCCCCTATAACCTTTCAACTCAATGTAATGAAGCGAATCATAGCACATAAGATGCAAACTAAAACAAACCAAAGGGAAAGATGAGTAGCCAGAGTTCTGGGAACGGTCGTTCGTGAGAACAAGGGTTAAATTTATTAAAACTCATTAAAATCAGCTAATTAATAAATTTACATCAATTTACATCAACACAGCCGGTAAATCTCTCGCTCCTGGATAACACCATGAAATTGGCTAATATTAGCTTTTGTTGGTTTTTAAATCAATAAAAATCAATAAGTTATAAATTTTGTGATTTTGATCTCAGTTGACAACCAATATATACCAACATCATACTTGGCTTAAGTTCTTTATGACAGGTTGTTTGAGATGAAAACGAAAATTGCAATCGCATGTGATGATGTTGGATTTGATCGTAAGGAGGAAATTAAAAAGTATCTCGAAGAAGAGAAAAATGCCGAGGTCGTGTACGATCCCGTGAAACGAAAAGAAGACGGTTTCAACAATTTCGCTCGTCTTGCGGATGAAATGGCAGGTGTGATTCAGCGGGACGAATGCCGCCTCGGTATCTACATTTGCGGTACCGGAATTGGCTTTACATGCCAGATAAATAAGCACTGGGGGATCCGTGCTGTCGCTGTCACCAATCCCTACTCGGCCAAGCGAGCAAGACTCAGTAACAATGCACAGGTGATTGGACTTGGCTGCAGAGTTAATGATCTTGAATACACAAAAATGATCGTTGATGCCTGGTATGACAACGCGTTCGACTTTGCAACTGCAAGGGAAAATTCCAAAAAGAATCTACTGGAAGCAGAACGGAGTGACAACGCATTACTGACGAAACCTGAAGATGTTCGATGGAATATGGGTTTCAGACCAGATGATGAGAAATCTGAGGGCTAAAAAATGGAACTGATCACACAGTTTATCAATGACCTGGGTAATTTTATTTTTATACCGGTCATCTTCCTTATTCTGATGAAACTTCTGGGTCGCCCCCTGTCAGAGTGTATATCATCAGCCATTAAAGTCGGCATCGGCTTTATTGCATTAACCATGACCATCAAGCTGATGCTTGAAAAAATGCAGCCAGCGGTGACGGGACTTGCTGAGGCTACCGGTTCCTCACTGAGCGCCATTGACGTTGGTGGCGCAGCCACCGCCGTAATGGGTTTTGGCTCAAACATGGGGGCGATAATTATTCCTCTGTGCGTTGCCGTGAATATTGCCATGTTGGTGGCCCGTCTAACGGACTGTGTAAACGTTGACGTGTTTAATCTTCATCAGAATGCCTCTATGGGAGCGATCGTTGGGGTTTATTCCGGCAGCTTCCTTTATGGTGTTCTTACGGCTGCATTGTTCCATGTCTGGGCACTTATTGCGGCTGACCTGGGTGCCAAAAACAACGAAAAATTCTTCAACCTGCCAAAAGGCGTTGCCATCTCCCATCCGGTTGCAAATACCTATTTGCTTTTCGCTTATCCGTTTAACTGGATTTACGATCGCATACCTGGGTTCCGTAATCTGAACGTTACAGCGGAAAGCATTCAGAAACGCTTTGGTATCCTGGGCGATCCGACCATGGTTGGTTTCATTATTGGTATTCTTCTTGGCTTCTGTGGTTATGGTTGGGAATCTCCGTATCACACCATTATCGCCAGCCTGCAGCTGGGTATGTACCTTGCCGCAGTGATGCTCCTGCTGCCACGCATGACCTCAATCATGATGGAAGGTCTGGTTCCGTTGTCCAACGTGGCGCGTAAGAAACTGGTTAAACGTTTCCCGGATCGTGAGATCACTGTCGGGATGGATACCGCGTTGATTGTTGGTCATCCTTCAGTTATTGCGCCTGCACTGCTGCTGATCCCGGTCATTGTTATCCTCGCCGTTGTTCTTCCTGGCAACCGCGTGATGCCGCTGGGGGACCTCTCGCAGTTCGTATTCTTTATTGCCTGCATGGTGCCTGTTTTTAATGGCAACATTATTCGAACCTGGGTGACCTCCATCATCCTGTTTGGCAGCGGCTTATACATCGCTTCCTGGATGGCTCCGGCAACGAATGAAGTGTTCCAGAAATTCGGCACAAATCCTGATGCCAGCGTGATGTACTCATCGCTTAACCCGTCAGCTAACCCGTTCACCGGCCTTTTTGCTGGCCTCAGCCATGTTGGTATCGCAGGCTATGCTCTCGCCGCTGTGTTGCTGTTGTCCGTAGGCTACTTACTCAAACAGAAAGCGCGCCGTCAGTTGAAAACTGAGGCAGAAAAAACGGCTTAAAACCTCAGAAGGTACCTGAAAATGAAAAAGATTTTAGTTGTATGCGGAAACGGTATTGCCTCCTCTTCCATTATGGTTTCTGTCCTGCAGGACTATCTGAAAGAACAGAATATCGAAGCGCAGGTAGATAAATCCTCTTTGATGGCCTGTACCACGGACACGTTTAACAGCTATGACCTGATCGTTTCTTCAACCAGGCTGGATAACCCGGGCATTACCACGCGTGTGATTGTGGGAGCAGGCCTGTTAACGGGTCTGGGCGAAGATGAAATCTTTGATGCTGTTAAAGAAGAAATGCTTAGCCAGGTGAAATGATGAAACTTGAGATTCTGGTAAACGACGTCGAGGGTACGATCGCTGACTGGCATGCTGCAATTGAGTTTGCAGGCCAGAAGCTGCTGGAAAAAGGCTATATCACGCCCGTCTATATACAGGCCTGCCTGGAGCGTGAGAAGACTTATCCAACCGGTTTATTGATGGCGAACGGTCAGGGCATTGCCATTCCACATGCGGACTATACGCTGGTAAAAACCAACAGCATAAGCATTGTACGTTTTGATAAAGAGGTCGTGTTTGGTCAGATGGAAGATGCTGACCTCACAGTGGAATGCAGCATTATGTTTAATCTCGCATTCGCCACAAGCGATCAGCATATGTCTGTGCTGCGTCGACTCTTTACGCTCTTCCAGGATATTTCGTTCATCGAGTCGTGCCGTAACCTTAAAACGCACGAAGTCGGGAAATATGTTGAAGAAATGCTTGCCGCATCCTGATAAACAAAAGGCAGATATACCCTGTCTGCCTTTTTCAATAAAAGAATGACCATAATGAAAAAGTACTCCCTCGTTTTGAAAGAGTTATCTTCACTTGTGGATAAAATCGATGAGAAAGAATTTAGCACACTTGTTGATTCTATTATTACTGCCGGTCATGTATTTCTTGCCGGTGCTGGACGTTCAGGGCAAATGATAAACGCTTTTGCTAACCGGCTGATGCATCTTGGCCTGTCCGTCAGTGTGGTCGGGGAAATCAGCGCTCCACATTCCCGCAAAAACGACCTGATGATCGTTGGTTCAGGCTCCGGAGAGACCCAACGCCTGATCAATCAGGTGAAAATTGCAAAGAATAATGGCGTTTATATTGCGCTCATCACTACCTCACCAGATTCAACTCTGGCGACCCTGGCGGATTACGTGCTCACTATCCCGGCAGTCCATAGCGTTCAACCGATGGCCTCTCTCTTCGAACAGGCTTCCCTGCTGACCTATGACAGTATGGTTCTGGCATTAATGGCCAATCTTAATGAAACGAATGAGACAATGAAGGAACGGCACGCCGATATTGAGTGATACAGGCGAGGCGGCTATTATCCCAGGAGCCTAATAGCCGTATCAAAATCAGCAATCAGCAATCAGCAATCAGCAATCAGCACATTCAGAAGTCCTGATTTAAGAGCGTCAATAATACCTTCGTCTTTTTCGCCCCCAACGACCCCAATCAGTTTCTTTGTCGCACACAATTGATACGCTGGCATGCTAAAATCAGAACTGTTCAGCGTCCTATCCAGTCTCTCTGGTCATAGTGTTTCGTCATCCTGTTCTCCTGGCTACATTGTTGCGGTTATGGTTCCGGTAGAACTGGCACTCAATGCGTTGCTTATGCGGCTAAGCCCTTCGGCAAGCACGGCGCGTGGACAAGCCAGATTAAGACGTATGTACCCGTCTCCGTTACTGACAAACATTTGTCCCCCTTCAAGCAATACACCCGCATGTCTGGCAAAAAAGAGGGTTACTTCTTCCTGATTACTGACATCCAGCAGAGGAGAGATATCAATCCATGCCAGATAGGTCCCTTCCGGAATGATAAAACGGGCCAGCGGATGATATGTCCTCAGATAGTCCTGTAGAAAACGGAAATTCTCGTCAATGTAGAGCCTGAGCTGAGTCAACCACTCATCGCACTCGGACCAGGCGGCCTTGTTAGCCACCAGACTCAACGGTGAGATAAAATCATCATGCAGGCGAAGCCATTCTGCTCTCACTGAGGCATCAGGGATCATGATATTTGCCAGCAGATTACCCGCCAGGTTGAACGTCTTGCTGGTCGACATGCAGGTGATAATTTTATGATTTTCAGGAAAAACTGACGCGGCGGGGATGTGCGTGACGCCCGAGCGGGATAAATCACAGTGGATTTCATCAGAAATAACCCACACATCATGTTTAATGCATAACGCTATCATTTTCTGCAACTCATCACGTCGCCAGACACGTCCGGTCGGATTATGCGGGTTACAGAGGAAGAAGGCTTTAATTCGCAGCTGGTAATCGCACAGAGTTTGTTCCATTGCCTCAAAATCTACCGCCCATTCGCCTTCGTTGTTGCTAAGCGGGCAATCGACGACACGACGACCGCTATACTCTCCAGCTTTTTTAAACGGTGCATAAGAAGGGGTCAGGATGAGGATGCTGTCTCCTTCATGGGTCAGTAACGGAACAAGGCGGTTAAGCGCAGGGATAATACCAGGGGAGAAAACAATGCTCTCTTCCGGAAACCGATATCCGTAATTCCTTTCACACCAGGCCCCAAAAATATCATAGTAATCTCTGTCATAAACGCGGGTGTAGCCAAGAATTTTTTTATCTAACCGGGAACGTATGGCTTCAAGCACCGGCTCGGGTGTGGGAAAAGCCATGTCTGCTACCCAGAGGTTTATAAAACCACTGGCCGGCACTTCCGGCACGGGGCTTTCATGGTCACCGAACATATATTCGCGCCAGCCGTCGACGGTTAAGCTATCTGTTCCAGTCCTGTCCACTACTGCATCAAAATCGTATTTCATAGAGGTTACCCGGTTAGTTTATCCAATGAGGTTACAGCGCCACTGACTTTTGCTAACAATTAGATATTCCATTGCTTTAAAACCTAAAAAACCATTTGCAGAGTGATCAAGTCATGACTGGCACGTTAATATCAGTGCCGTATTTTCCGAACCGGAGCCTTGATCACCAACAGAATGCCTGCAAGAACTGCCAGGGTTGAAAAAGCCATTCTGAGGCTCATTGACTCGCCCAAAAATGTGACGCCTCCCAGCATCGCCAGACAGGGCACACTCAACTGAACCGTACTGGCTGTAACAGACTCAAGACGAGGTAAAAGTGAATACCACAACACATAGGCTCCGGCAGAAGCACCCGCACCAGAGAGTATTGCCAGGAGAATTCCAATACCGTCGAAGTGCGCTCCCTGGCTAATGAACGGCGACAACACCAGGGCAAAAGGTACAGCAAGGATGAAGTTTGCCGCAGTGGCCTGCGTAGCATCAGGAGAGCGCTTTCCGCAGAGGGTATAAGCCGCCCAGGCAAGGCCTGAAAGCGCCATCAGAACAGCGCTGCACAGGGGGGGCGCTTTGGCACCAGGTAAGAGGAGAGCAGCCATGCCGGCTACAGCCAGCCCAAGCCCCGTTGCTCTGGAAAAAGACAGCCTTTCCCCATGGAAAAGGCCATGGGCCACCATCGCCAGCTGCACAACGCCAAACAAGAGTAAAGCACCTGTTCCTGTATCCAAATGGATATAGGCAAGGGAGAAACACAGGGCGTAGGCCATAAGAAAGAACCCGCTTTTCAAGCTCCAGACGCCCTGCTTTTTCCCCTCACGTCTCAACAACAGTGGTAATAAGACCACCGCCCCGCTCATCAGGCGAAGGTCACTGAACGTCACCGGATCAATATGTTCGCCTTTCAACGCAATCCGACAGAGCACAGAATTGGCTGCGAATGCCATCATTGCTATCACTATCTTGAATCCAACAGACCGGCCCATTAGCTTGACGCCTCAAAATTAACAAATTACGTGATAATCTATCAATTAGTAGGTAGGATGACAATATCTACTTATGGCAGCCAGACACTAAAATGGTACGCCTTTTCAGGTCATGCCTGGAGAATTGGCCTTTATCATTGCCAGATTTATGTGAAGCCGTAGACCCGTTACTAACAAAGGAGAACATATGCAAGATTTCAACGTACTGCTCGAAGCAGCATCAGATTATAACGAATTTGTTGGCAGCGGAGCAGAAGAAGACCGCAATGCATTACGGCATTTTGAAGGGCTTGCCAACGAGGCATTACCTGACGATGTCATCAGTAAGCTCTCACAACTTCCGGGTTCGTACAGCATTCTGGTAGCTGCTGAAATGTGGTGCCCCGACTGCCATAAAAACCTGCCCGTTATCCATGCCATTGCCGCGTCAGCGCCGGCAATACGTCTGGGTATTATCACCCGCGACAAGGCTGAAGCCGTCTTTAAGGCACACTTTGGTGTCGATAAAGTCAAAATTCCGTTTGCCGTGGTACTGGATGAGAACGCGACTCCTCTGGGGCAGTTTATTGAACGACCTGAAAATGCTACCGGCAAGAATGGAGAAGTGAGCGAGAGGTACAAAAACGGTGAGCTTCTGGTCGATACCGCCCGCGAAGTGACTTCAATTTTTCCAGGAAAATAAGAGAGCGTTAAAGTTAAATTAATTGAATCTCAACTTGAAGGTAATAAACCTGGAAGTTGAGCAATGCCAGGGAAATAATAAAAATAATCCATAGCAACAATGCCCTTAGCCCTGCATCTAAGCAGGGCTTTTTTCGCGTAAAGAAAGCATGCTATGCAGTCTTGTATGTGCAACCAAAATGCTACGCCCATTTATTCAGTGGCCAACGACAGCACCTGCAGCTTCACGAGGCTTTCCACGCCCTCTAAATGTAAGCAGAACTCCAGGCAACGATAATCCCGGCAACATATTCCGCATCCTGAGGATGCGTCAGAAGATGATCTGCTTCACCCAGTGAGATAAAGCTTTTGGGGTGTCTGGCGGCTTTAAAAATTTTCTCTGCCTGTTCAATCAGCACGGTATCATCATTGGGAGCATGAAAAATCAGCAGCGGCTTATTCATGGTAAATACCTTCTCCGCTATTTTATGCTCCTGAATGTTATCCAGCATTTGCTTTTTGAGCGTGAATACCCGGCCTGCAAGCTCTACCGGGAAAGCGCCATGGTTCCTGATATCTTCGATATTGTCTTTGAACAACCGCTGTACATGCGTCAATTCGCCTGGCGAACCTATGGTTACGACCGCTCTGGCTTCAGGCACTTTGGCTGCAATAGAGAGGATTGCCGAACCGCCAAGGCTGTGACCAATCAGCAGCGAAGGAGCCTCGTATTCCCGACGAAGATAATCGACCGCGCACAGCAGGTCAGAAATATTCGAGGAAAAATTGGTATTGGAAAAATCGCCTTCGCTGTTGCCTAACCCGGTGAAATCAAAGCGAAGCACCGCAATTGAATTTTCTGTCAGTTTCCTGGCAATGCGTGCAGCACCTTTCAGATCCTTCCCGCAGGTAAAGCAGTGCGCCAACAGGGCAAAGGCTTTTGGATTTTCTGGCAATTCAAGCAACCCGGCAAGTTCCTCACCTTCTGCATTTTTGAAGGTGAATTTCAATTTTTTCATTATGTTAACTTTAAGAATGGTTGAATTACAAGCAAGATGCCTATCAGCCGCCCCATCATGGGGCGGCTTTACGAGGTTACGACGAGCTTATCTGCGAACGGCCATGATACCGGCATCGACATCCCAGATTGCGCCAGTCACCCAGGAGGCTTTGTCGGACAACAGGAAGAAGATGGTATTGGCCACATCTTCCGGCGTGCCGACACGCCCCAGCGGATGGAAAGCGTTCAGCGATTGCATTGCGCCGGCAATGTCTTCTTTCGCCATGAAGCCTTCATAAATCGGGGTATGCACGATCCCTGGCGAGACCGCGTTCACGCGGATACCCGCACTGGCCAGCTCAATGGCCAGGTTGCGTGTTAAGGCGTGGAGACCGGCTTTGGCCATGGAGTACGCGGAAGCCGGTGAGTCGCCGAGTGCGGCTTGCGCGCCAATGGAGCCCACGTTCACAATCGCCCCTTCACGGCCGTCGGCCAGCATGTTCTTCACCACGTCCTGCGTGATGAAGAAGGTTGCCCGGTTCAGTGTCAGGTACATGTCGTAATCGGCTTCCAAATGCTCGGTAAAGCCTTTCGGCATGAAGATCCCGGCCGCATTGACCATCAGGCTGATATCGCGATGATTAGCATTAATCTCCTGACGAATAGCGTTCATGCCCTCTTCGGTCATCAGGTTTGCCGCAATCACGGACACGGAACCCAGTGGGCTCAGCTCTTTCTGAACCGCTTCTGCCTTGTCTTTTTTATTGCCCGTCAGTACCACGCTGCCACCGGCTTTCAGCACCATACGCGCCGTTTCCAGACCCATGCCGCTGGTGCCACCCACGACAAGCAGTTTTTTGCCTTTAAAGTAATCGCTCATTTTGAACTCCGTTATTTGCAGGGTAGATTTGCCGGCAGTCATGCAGCCGGCTCGTTCAGGTGTCAGATGCTGCAACCGTCAGCGCCGCAGGTCTGGCCGTCGATTTTTGCCAGTTCAGCCGCTTTTTCTTCCCAGACTTGCTTCAACGCGTTCAGGAAGTTGTCCGCAGATTGCGCGCCGCTGATGGCATATTTTTCATTGAGCAGGAACAGCGGGACCCCGCTGACCCCGATCGACCGGGCATGGGCTTCATCTTCAGCCACCGATGCACGGAAGGCCTCATTGGCAAGGGCACTTTCAGCGTCGGCTCTGGACATGCCCACTTCGGTAGCTAACGCAATGAGCTCCTGCGGATCGAAAATGGAACGCCCCTCAGTCACACTGGCCCGATAAAACCGTTCTGCCATGGCGTCGCCCATATTGGCGTGACGTGCAGCCGCGAGCAGCGTATGGGCATCTTCGGTATCGCCAAAGAGCATGGTGTCAAAGTTATACTGGAGCCCTTCTGCCTTCCCGGCCGTGCCCACCTGATTCATCATCAGTTCCGCCCCATGTTCCCCGCCAAACTTCTTGTAAAGGGCTTTGCGGAACGGCACGGCAGGCCGGTCGCCGGAAATACGGAAACTGTGGTGGCGGACCACGACCTGTTCCTTGTGTTCAAAGGCGGCAAGGCCCTGTTCGAAACGCTTTTTGGCAATCCAGCACCAGGGGCAGACCAGATCTGACCAGATATCTATCGTAATAATCGGCTTAAGGGTTTGCATATTGGCTCCTGAATACCCCATTAATGTCGTCTGGCGGTGCCTCTTTATGTGAGCACCGCAAATACCACAACTACGTGGCGTTAGTTGGCTTCCCAGGCGGGATAATCGGTGTAGCCTTTTTCCGGCGACCCCGTCACGCCGTAATACGTCGTGCGATCGCTTTCAGCCAGCGGCCAGCCGTTCTGCATTCTTTCGACCAGATCAGGGTTGGCGATGTACGGCACGCCAAACGCAACAAGATCCAGTTCGTCTGCCTCAAGTGCCGTTTCGGCAATCTCGCGGGTGAAGCCGCCGGCGGCAATAACCGTGCCCCCCAGAGTTTTACGGAACGCGGCTTTGAACCCGGCAGGTACCGGTGCCTGGGTATAAACAGGTTGATAATAGAGGTGCACATAAGCCAGCTGACGCTGGCCGAGGGCCGCAGCGATACTGGCCCAAATCTCTTCTTCACCTTCATAAGGCGCCAGGTCGTAAATCCGCCCGAACGGTGAAATGCGCAAGCCCACCTTATTGCTACCAATAGCCGCAGAGATGGCATCAACCGTTTCCAGCAGGAACCGCTGACGGTTTTCCACAGAGCCACCGTATTCATCAGTGCGAGGGTTCAGTTCACTGCTGAGGAACTGGTCGAAAATGAAGCCGTTCGCCGCCATGATTTCCACGCCGTCAAACCCGGCCTCCATTGCCAGACGCGCTGAATGGACAAAGTCAGCGGTAACGCGTCGAACTTCTGCGGTTTCCAGCGCACGCGGCTGGCTTGGAACGACAGGTCCCGGTTCGCCAGACTCGGTCAGTGCAAAGACGGTGGTGTTAACCGCTTGTACGGTACCGGCGGAAACTGGCGCGATGTTGCCCGGCTGAATTGAGGTATGAGACATCCGGCCCACATGCCACAACTGAGCAAAAATACGCCCGCCCTTCGCATGTACCGCATCGGTCACTTTGCGCCAGCCCTGAACGTGTGCAGCGTTGTAGATTCCCGGGGTATACAGATAGCCGCGCCCTTCTTCAGAAACAGGCATGCCTTCGGTGATAAGCAGCCCCGCAGAGGCACGCTGGGCGTAGTAAAGTGCGACGACGTCATCCGGCACGTCGTTCATGGTGCGGGTGCGGGTCATCGGGGCCATGACCACGCGGTTTTTTAACTGCATGCCTGACAGATTGTAGGGTGTGAACAACTTACTCATCATGTACCTCGCAAGGCGAAAGAGAGAAAAGCCCCGCTGGGGCCGGAGTTAATACTTAGCGGGCTGGGGAGCTGACGATCGCTACCTGATGCCGGATAAGCGTATGGTTGCACTATACTTACCTACTAGTTGATTGGTCAATAGGTAAAAGAACAAATCATGCTGTTCTTTTGTCACTGCAGACAGGCTCTGGGAATACTGCGTAAGGTGAGCTGCCGTCGACAAGATGCTCGTCATCCTGTGAAATCAGAGAATTACAAATATCATTTTTGGGCGTTATGGAGCTAAGACTGGCCGGTTCAGGGCGGCGCGGGGTCTTTCTCTCCTCTTATCATTGGGATATTAATCACCCCCCTATGGAGAAGAGTAAATGTCCAGCTATCACCTTACAGTTATCAGTACATTATGCCTGGCGTTGTCGAGTCAGGTCGCTTTTGCAGCCGGATTTACGCTGACAAGTCATGAGCTTGAAAAAAAACATTTCCCCGTGGCTCAAACCCTGAGTTCACCTTATGGATTTGGGTGCAGTGGTGGAAACCTTACCCCCTCTTTTAACTGGAGTGGCGCACCGGCAGGAACCCAAAGCTTCGCTCTCAAAATCTATGATCGGGATGCGCCGACAGGCCTCGGTTGGATCCACTGGCAGGTGGTTAATATTCCCTCATCGCTTCATTCGTTACCGGCGGGGATAACGGCGGATAACAAAAATCTCCCGCAAGGGGCTCTTCAGACCAGGACTGATTTCGGTATCCCGGGTTATGGCGGCCCTTGCCCGCCGAAGGGTGAAACGCACCGTTATGAGATCACGCTGACGGCACTTCGTGTCGACAAACTTCCGGGAATAACGGCGGACTCGACGCCCGCCCTGGTCGGTTTTATGGCAAAAGCGAACTCACTGGGCGAAGCGCATCTTCAGATTACGCAGGGCCGCTAACCGCAGCCAGGTTGCCGATAGCCTGGCCGGAAACCCGGACCAGGCTGGGGCTGAATCCGAAGCGAGTTCGAAATCTGGCGGCGAACTTAGACGGATTTTCATAGCCGACTTCCAGGGATATGCGGGTGACTGAAAGATCGGTCACCTGCAAAAGTGTCAGGGCGCGGCACATGCGAATGTCAGTCACCAGATGGGTGAATGACGTATTTTCGGCATGCAGATGGCGTCTCAGGGTGGTGGCCGACATACCAAATGCAGCCGCTACCTGCGCAGTATTCCAGTCTTGTGATATGTCTGCTGCAACGAGTTTGCGGATTTTTATCGCCAGTCCGGTATGTTGTTTCAGCGCGAAGAAAATGCGGTATTCATCCAGCCAACTCAGCATCTCTTCCATACGCCTGGCCACGATACTTTCAGGTATGTTTTCAGTATCTGTAATGGCCTGTGCGGTGTGATAAAAGGCCTGGCGAAAACTGTTGCCTGGCTCCGCCATTTTATTTGCTTCGTGCATGCTCATACGTGGGGCATGCATGAAGCAGTAGTTTTGGACGAAATCAGCACAAAAACTCAGCCATGATGCTTCGTACGTACCCGTTAAAGGTGATGGTGTATTGATGATATCAAAAGAGTGCCCCTCCCCGATGACCACCGCGTCCCCCGCTTCCAGCGTTATCTCCTCTTGCGCCCAGCGGATTATTTTCCTGCCATGGCGGACCAGGATGATTGTGGGTTCATCTATAGTGATATGGCGCATCATCAGGGGCTGCGTATGCAGTACATGCGCTGTACTCCCCACATTAATACGACTGGATAATGTTCTTTCCATCATCGCCTTACGAAAAGGAATAGGCCTGCCCTGTAGGCCAACACTTTATGGATGGGCTTGCTTTTTTATAAAGAAATCCCGATTTTACAATACGTCAGTTTTCTCATTCAGATGGAGTGAAATATCACAATTCTCAGCACGCCGTCCACATAAGATGAGGCTTAACCATTGATAAAACATGACATTGTCTTCGCTTAAGTACCTTTCTATTGATGATAGCTTTTTATGTTAATTAATTCTACCAACTGGTAGGTAGAATTGTTCACAAGTTACAACGTACAGGAGTGAATGATGCGTGAATTAGCCCTTTACAATGAAGATAATTTTAGAGAAATCGAGAGGCATGAAGGGGTTGCGGTGGTGCGCTTCTCTGCCCCCTGGTGCCCGCCTTGCCAGATGAGCGAAGACATTTTTAACCATTTTGCCGAGCAGATTGACAGCGACGTCAAAGTCGGCAAAGTGAATGTGGATCTGGCACCGGTGCTGACCACCAAATATGAAATTTGGGGGCTGCCGTCCGTACTGATGTTCAAGGATGGGCAGTTGGTCCAGCGTATACCGGGTGTTAAATCGGCAGGGTTTTATCAGCAAGCATTGTCAGAGCTGAAAAAAGGGCAGTAATGCCTTTTTATCTATGTTTAAAAAAGTCTCTTAGCGGTCTGACGCATCATCGGCAAGCGGTTCCCCCTCGTTCAGAGTGATAACCGCTTTGTTATAAAATAACCGACCAGTCTGCTTAGCGTTATTTATTGCGTTGGAAGGCCGGCATCAACGCTTTGTTATGTTCGATCACTTCATCCAATGCATTTTCAAGCAGTTGACCGCTTTTGACCAGGGGATTAATAACCAAGGCGCGCCATGCCGTATACCGATTACCACTGATGGCTGCCTCAATGGTCAATTGCTCAAAGCTTTTCATCAGTTGAATCAGACGAAGTACATCTTCCGGGAAAGGTTCGACATTCAGTGGCATAGGTCCTGAACGGGTGATCATTGAACTGACCTCAACCGCACAGTCATCCGGCAGGCCCGCAATCGCACCATCGTTTCGCGTATTGACATGCATGATGATGCGTTTGTCGTTATATATTGCGCTCATCAATTCACATGCCGCATCCGAATAGTACTGCCCTCCCCGACCTTCCAGCGCTTTCGGTTTCTCGGCGAGTTCCGGGTTTCGATAAATTTCGAATAGTTCTCTTTCGAGCTCCTTTACGATCTCACCACGAGTCCCTTCCCCTTGTGCTTCGCCAAGCTCCTGACGGTACATGTCGTCGCTCATGTAGTAATAACGCAGGTAGGGGCAAGGTATCATTCCCATATTCGCCAACAACCGATCCGGCCATTTGAAAGGAGGAATATTTTTAGGCACCAACGGATCATTCCCCTCTGAAATCAGCTCAATAACCTGAGGCAGCTTATCCTTACCTTCATGAAAAATATGGCGCGCAAAAATGAAGTGATTAAGTCCCGCGACCTGCATGATAAATTCATTGATGTCACTGACACCTAAAGCACTGGCAATACCTTTTTGCATGATAACAGGCACATTGCACAGCCCTACGGTTTTGACTTTGCTATATTTCAGTATCGCTTCAGTGACCATTCCCGACGGGTTGGTAAAGTTCAGCAACCAGGCATCCGGGCACAGTTGTTCCATTTCTTTCGCTATAGCCAATGCAATCGGGATAGTGCGGCATGCATTGGCAAACCCACCCAGCCCATTGGTTTCCTGACCGATCATGTCGTATTTCAGCGATATCCTTTCGTCGCTGATCCGTGCTTCCAGGCAGCCGGCCCTGAACTGAGAACAAACAAAATCGGCACCGGGCAGTGCTTCTGTGCGGTCAAGGGTTTCATAAACCGGTATATCCAGCCCATTTTTTTCCAACATCCGTCGGGTGAGGCCCGCAATGATCGCCATTTTTTCACGGCCATCCTCAATATCAACCAGCCATAACTCGCGGATCGGAAATTCATTTTGACGCTTGATAATGCCTTCCATCAGTTCAGGTGTGTAGCTTGAACCCGCTCCAATAACCACTAACTTAAGACCCTTCATTAGATATTCCCCTCATCGTTGTTGTCAGGACGTCTGTTGGGCCAATTAAAGAGGACAAGGGGCTTAGTGGACAAACGATCAATTCCGGGGTATGCATTAATGTAAATAATGCATAAGAAAAATTAAGAAGGAAAATAATGAATGCTCGCTCAACAGAACATACTGGCACTATTGCATACGTTTGAAACGGCAGCACTGCATATGAGCTTTACTAAGGCGGCGACAACCCTCAATCTGACGCAAGGGGCCGTTAGCCAACGCATTCGTTCTCTTGAATCCATGCTCGGATTCAGACTGTTTATCAGAATGACCAGAAAACTTCAGTTGACCGATGAAGGGGAGCGTTTACTTGGCGTACTCGCGTTTTCACTTAAACGCATCAGTGATGAAATAGAAGATATTCGCGTGCAGGGGCTGAGAGGAACTTTGTCTGTCGGCCTTCCACCTACCTTCGCTTTTCTCTGGCTGATGCCGCGCTTACCGGTATTTACCGAACGGTGGCCAGGGCTGAATATCAATTTCAGAGTGAGGGCCGGTCTGGTAGATTTTAATCTTGAACGGGTAGATGTCGCTATCTACTACAGTAATCTGAAATACCCCGATCTCTACTGCGAACGGTTATCTGAAGAGATGCTGGTTCCCGTCTGTATTCCATCTCTTGCAAAAAAAATCAGGCAAGCAAACCATTGGTTAGCTGAAGTTCCGTTCATTCATACCTCTGAATCCGTTGACTCCCAGAATGTTTTTTCAGAATGGCGAGAATGGTGCAGGGAGTCTGGCAAAAACCTGCCCGTTGAAGATAATTTTTTAAGCTTCAACAATTGTCAGATGTCGATTGAAGCGGCACTCAATGGCGGCGGTATCATCATGGGCAGAAAACGACTCATTCGACATTACCTCGATGAGGGCCGACTGGTCGCCCCTTTTGAAATAGAAATACCCGCCGGGCGAGGATATGACCTCATTATGCCCCGAGAAAACCTTAACCGACCGGGCGTTCAGGCTTTGGCCGAATGGGTAAGAAATGTGTTTAACGAGAAATAAAGTCTGTTTTCGTTCTGAAAAGGGGCAATGAAAGCCATATCAGACCTAATGCCAGAGAGCATGATGACAATGTCTGTCAGAAGTGAAAAAAGGGCAGTCATGCCCTTTTATATTTTCGGCGCGATAACTATTACGCTTTCAGTTGCTTAATCGCATCCAGCGTACGTGCTGAATAGACAACTGCAGCGCCTGCATTCAGGTTGATCGCCACACCCAGGGCTTCAGCAATTTCTTCTTCTGTGGCGCCAGCTTTAACGGCAGCTTCGGCATGGACGGCGATGCAACCATCACAGCGAGTCGTCACCGCACAAGCCAGTGCAATCAGTTCACGCACTTTCGCGCCCAGAAGGTTGGTCTTATTGCCGGCGTTGCCCAAAGCCATGACGCCTTTTAGCGTTTCCGGGGTCAGCTTACCCAGATCACCAACACGTTGCATCACTTCTGAGCGGTATTCATTCCAATCTAACATGGGGTCATCTCCAGAATTATTTTCTTTTAACAATCATTAGGATCTGTTCAAGCGTATCGTTGAAAAGCTCAGGCTTATTAATCGCCCGGGAAACAACGCTAGCGCCCTCGCATAAATTCAAAATAAGCAGCGCCATTTTTGATGGCGGCAAGTCAGCAGTCAGTTCCCCTGCATCAACGCCACGGCTGACAATTTTGGTCAACCAGGCAATCTGCATATCGAAATATTCGGTCGCCTGAACTCTGATATTCGGTGGCAGATTGGCAATTTCCGCAGACAAAGCACAGCACAGCGGCATACGCGACGTGCGATAGCTCTCGATGAAAAGCTCCACGTAAGCGGTAAGCATCTGCACAACCGTATTCTCCGTCTTTTCAATCTGTTCAAATCGGTTTTTGGTATCGGTATGGGCCTGAATCACCACTTGTTCGCCCAAAACGTCTTTGGTTGGGAAGTGGTGATGAATACTGGCCTTAGTGATACCAATACTCTTTGACAAATCAGCATAGCTGAATGCAGAGTAACCCCGTTCGCGCATCAGATGGTCCGCTTCATTCAGAAGCCTTTCTCGTGTCATGACTGACATATAATCCTCACAATTGTAATCTACTAGTTGGTAGATATTATCTGCGCCTGTTGTTCCCTGCAAGGGGACATCAGTTCACAACAGTAATTTATCCTTCTCTGATAACGCGTTTTGGTCGGAGTTAATAGCCATCAGGCAGTAGGGAAATGACAGTGTTCAGGCATTTCCCTCTCTGAGTTTTACCTACACCAACCGGGTATCAATACTGACCGGGTTCGCCAGGGTATCGTGGATCGGCGAGCTTTCTGGGAGAGCACGAACCATTTCTTCAAGCTGTTCACGGCTGGCGGTCGGACTGGAGAGCTTAACGCCAACACGGATCGCTTTCGCCCCGTTGCGAACTTTTTCGTCAAGACCCAGGAAACCGTTCAGATTAATGTCGAAATTCAGGTCAAGTTCAATACCATCAAGTTCAATGCCCTTTTCTGCCGCCATCACAGTCAGAGTCGCGGTATAACAACCGGCAAGTGCCTGCAAAATGTATTCAGCTGGGCCCATACCGCTATCAGTACCCGATAAATCAGCAGGTTCATCGCCAACATTAGCAAATTTTCCGGAGCGACTGGTATCAACCTTGCCGTTCTGGATAGTCGCATGAGTTTCCACTCGGACGGATACTCCACCGTTGGATTTACTCTTCATGTTAAAGGTGAGATTGCCCAGTTCTGGATGCTGGCGAATAGCTTCTCGTGTACCGCGAATAACATTAGCGTCAGCAAAAGGTTTTTTTAAATCAGTCATTTTAACTCCTGAGATACAGTGCGGATTTAATTAATGATTAATTGAAAATCAACCAATCAACTAGATGGTAGATTACACGCAGAAGCAGGCGTTGTCTACTACATCCGGAGTGCTTATGAAATCGCTTCCGAATCTGAACGAAATACAGGTGTGTGCGGCCAAGAAGAGCTTGTTTTACTGGATATTGCGCAATGGAGGATCAACTGATTCAGACCCTGAATCGGCGCAGATGAGTTTCTGAGACAAAATAAATGTTGCCGCGCGCCCGTGAGCATGCCACGTACAGCCTGTTACGGGACGCCGGTGGAAGGGCTGCCAGTTCCTGGCGGGTGAGAAGCTTCCAGTGTGTGGGTCCCATCACAATGCAGACATCCTGAAAGTGGTCGAGCCCTTTACTGACGCCCCAGTTCAGCGAGTAGCAGCCGTAACGGTGATGTTCACGATAGAAGAGCTTAATCACCGTATTATCAGCGTGCAGGGTGGCTGTGCGCTCTGCATCTGCGATCGTTTCAATAAGGGTGGCATGTGTTCCGTGAGCTGCAATACGGATGTTCAGTTGACCGGTGATGAATTCACACACTGTGGCTGAACAGCGCCATGTTCGGTTGAGCGTGTCCCGGTCAACCGTGAAACCTGCTGCATCGAAGCGTGCCTCATATCGCTTAATGTCATCGTGCAGCGTTGAATTAACGTTGCCGTCATGGCTTGTATCAAAGGTATGTTGATAAAAATCGCCGCAACAGAGCACAGTGATTTCCGCGCGGCAGAGCTCCAGCAGAAAATTAAAGTCATGTCCGGCAAAGTCCTGGACTTCATCGACAAGCAGTTCATCGTAGTAACGGGCAAGCCGGGTACGGATATCCGGCAGCAGCCCCCGGGCTGTCAGCAAGTGTGCGAGCCGCCGGTGATACAGCCGTCCGGCGGGATCCTGATAATGCCGGGCATTCGTGCGCGGTATTCTGGGTGGGGGCTGGTCGAAGCTCAGGCCACGCGATGCCAGCTGCTCCTGCAGGAAAGGCCGGAAGCAAAAACCGTGCAGAAACTCAAACCAGGTCATCACCCTGATCCCGTCCGGGATAAAGCCAAAACGTCTGATAATCTGCGCCCGCAGATGCGCTTCATTATTCACTGTGAAGGTCAGGAGCAGCGTCCTCCGGTCCTCACTCAACCGTCGTATCAGCAGCGTGGTCTTGCCTGAGCCGGCAACCGCAAATATCACTCTCTTATCCATGCCAGTGCCCCCTGAATATAATCAGGTACTGTCAGCTCTTCGGCGTGCAGCTGTAACAGCCGGAATGCTGCTTCTGCCTTATTGGCCAGCATGTATTCCTGCACCGTGAGTGTCCGGCGGGTTCCGCGGAAAAGCGCATCACACAGACCAGCGTTATCCTGATACAGGCAGATTTCAAATGTGGATCGGGTGTTGTCGCGATCAGCAAATACCCGGGAGCGGGAACAAAGCACGTCAGCATAGCGTTCATCGCAGTTTTGCTGATAGTTGCCGTCATTATCACGAAGGGCCGCGACGCGATTTTCCAGAAGACGGGCCAGTTCAAGATAACGACGGAAACTCGTTCCGCCGATAGCGATGATGTGAACTCCGTCTTCCTCCGGTGCCCTGCCATACAGGCGGCGATAAAAGGCCTCGATCAGAATAAACTCAGCATCCCCCTCCACGAGCAGCACACGTCTGGCCAGCGCAAATTCCAGTACGTTATTATCCGGTGCTTTCATGAAGAAGGCGGCAGTCTCAGCGGAAAGTTCATTCATCAGTACCGGCCGGGCAGGCCCGAGGAGGATGGCCTTACGCAGATCGAGGCGGGAGGAGATATGGCTGCTGTGTGTGGCAATAAACACCTGCGTCTGCCGTTCAGTGGCAAGCTGATTAACCAGCCTCTTCATACTGACATGGCTGAGATGATTCTCCGGCTCCTCAAGCAACAGTGCGTGGAGCTCTCCCTTCTGCTGATGCCGCTGCAGCGCAAACTCCGTTTTGATGAAGCACTGCCTTCCTTTTCCACGGTGACGAATGGAAATACCGTCCTCGGTAATGTCCAGATTCGCCTCAAGACCTGATTTAGCACCGGAACGCACGCCAAACTGATACGTTTCCAGCGTGTCGTTTATGGCTGACAGATGCCGGGTGCAGAAGTGCATTTTCTGTTGCCGGTAACTGTTTTCAAGCCGGTACCGATCGGCCACCGGCACATTGACGCTGTAAACCGTGCGCGTATATTCCTGTGCGGCGTGCTCGTTATCGATGCGTGCACTGTCTAACAGCAGATGGCGCAGATAGCGTCTGAAGCCTGCGAAATGACCACCGGAGAAGGTGCTGAACCGCACGGAATAGTATTCATAGGGAAAATTATCGGGATCCTGCTGCAGGACATGGTGAATATCCTGACCGTATTCCTCCGTCATTGGTGCAATGCGCATTCTGAGTCCATCCGCATCGATACCCGCCAGATTTTGCCTGCCGTTCAGGTCAGGATCTCCCCCATTACTCAGGAAAACGTCAGCTGTCAGCACGGGTAACTGATGGGCGCGGCGCTCACCTTCCTGAAACTGCCTGACTGCTGACTGGGACAGGAGCGATTCCACACCCAATGCCTCGACCCGGTGCCGGCTGTCACTCAGCACAAGGTCAAGGGCCAGCAGAATCGTGCTTTTCCCGGACTCATTGTCCCCGACCAGAATGTTACGGTCATGAGTGAAGCGCAGGTCCAGTTCCGGAAACTTTTTAAAGTTTTGCAGCATAAGCCGCGTGATCAGAGGCATCTTTTATTCCTTTATATACCGCTGACTGAAAGAGTGTCCGGCAGCGCCAGACCGCCTGTTTTATATTACAGCGTTATCTTACCCAGTCTTCCAGCACAAGACCCGGCACCCGCTCAAACTCTCTCACATTATTCGTCACCAGTACCGCGCCGGCGGCGATGGCATGCCCGGCAATCGCCGTGTCGTTCGGGCCGATCGGCGTCCCGGCGAGGCGCAGTGCCACCTTAATCTCCGTGGTGGCGTCCACCGCATCGCGATCCCAGGGCAGGATGGCATCGAGGCGGGCGCAGAACGCATCGACCAGCTGGACGTGGCGCGGCGAGGCCTTCGGGCCGGTGGCCCCGAAGCGCATTTCAGAATAAGTGATGGCCGAGACCACGATTCGATGGCCACGCAGCACCGCCTGCTCCAGGCGCTTCAGCACCGCTTCAGGCTGCTCGCGCATGATGAACGAGCAGATGTTGGTGTCGAGCATATACATTTTGTTCACAGGTTAAATCGTCCTTCGTCGCTGACAACGTCCTCGCGCTCCGCCATAAAGTCAGGGTTTGCCTTCTCGAGTTGTGCGAACGAGCCCCAGGTCGGCCGGACGGGACGCAAAATAATGCTGTCCCCTTCCCGGACGATCTCCAGCTCGCTCACCCCCTCAAAATCCAGATCGCGGGGCAGACGAATGGCGCGGTTATTGCCGTTTTTAAAAATGGATACGGTTCTCATCATTTCCTCCTGGCCGACCGGCCTGTATGACTATGTTCAGTATATGCAGATGCAAAGCATATGTATAGTCATAGCATATGCAGATGTCCGGCATATGGATATGTTTAACCTATGTTGTATTCTCTCTTTTTTCCGATCAGATCCGAAAAAAGCTAAAGTCGGATCTCTGTAACACACATGTATTTTCCCCGGAAAGTAATGGACGTATACCAGCGTGACAGCGTCATCTGACACTTTCACACATTCGATTTTCCGAATATATGGTTGTTTTTTTTGTCTCAGGGCGTATGCTTTACGCAACCGAACAGGAGGAATAATGACCCTTACAGCCCTTAAGCTTTTCAAAAACCTGTCCGATGAAACCCGTCTGGGTATTGTCCTGCTGCTCAGGGAGATGGGAGAACTGTGCGTCTGCGATTTCTGCACGGCGCTGGATGAGTCCCAGCCCAAGATCTCCCGTCATCTGGCAATGCTCCGGGAAAGCGGTCTATTGCTGGATCGCAAGCAGGGGAAATGGGTTCATTATCGCTTATCCCCGCATATTCCTTCCTGGGCTGCTCAGGTGATTGAGCAGGCCTGGTTAAGCCAACAGGACGACGTACAGGCCATCGCCCGTAAGCTGGCATCGGCAAACTGCTCTGGTAGCGGTAAGGCTGTTTGCATCTAAAAAATTTGCCTGAACATATGTGTTTTTTCGAATGTATGAGGTATTCAGAATGAAGACGTTAACGGTGTTTGACCCGGCAATGTGCTGCAGTACCGGTGTATGTGGTTCAGATGTCGATCAGGTTCTGGTTGATTTTTCTGCTGATATGCAGTGGCTGAAAGGACGTGGCGTACAGGTTGAACGTTACAACCTGGCGCAGCAGCCCATGAGCTTTGTTCACAATGAGAAAGCGAAAGCCTTCCTCGATGCATCCGGCGCAGAAGGGCTTCCGCTGCTGTTGCTGGACGGCGAAACGGTGATGGCTGGGCGATACCCAAAACGCGCTGAGCTGGCTCGCTGGTTCGGTATTCCGCTGGAGAAGGTAGGGTTAGCTCCCACCAGTTGCTGTGGTGGTAATACTTCCTGTTGCTGAATATGTCAGGAGGACATATGAAATTCTTACAGAATATCCCGCCTTACCTGTTTTTTACTGGCAAGGGTGGTGTAGGAAAAACTTCCATTTCCTGCGCGACGGCTATCCACCTTGCCGAACAGGGTAAGCGGGTTTTGCTGGTCAGTACCGACCCGGCCTCCAATGTCGGTCAGGTATTCGATCTGGCTATCGGTAACACGATTCGCCCTGTGACAGCAGTTCTTGGGCTTTCTGCTCTGGAGATTGACCCGCAGGAAGCCGCCCGGCAATATCGGGCCAGAATCGTTGATCCTATCAAAGGTCTTCTGCCTGATGACGTTGTTAACAGTATCAGCGAGCAGCTTTCAGGAGCCTGCACCACTGAGATTGCGGCGTTTGATGAGTTCACCGGCTTATTGACAGACGCTTCCCTGCTGACCCGTTTCGATCACATCATTTTTGATACCGCGCCGACGGGCCACACGATTCGCCTTCTCCAGCTTCCTGGTGCCTGGAGTAGCTTTATTGAAAGCAATCCAGATGGTGCCTCCTGTCTTGGCCCGATGGCCGGGCTGGAAAAGCAGCGTGAGCAGTATGCTCATGCGGTAGAGGCGTTATCCGACCCTGAACGTACCCGCCTGGTTCTGGTTGCACGACTGCAAAATTCTACGCTGCAGGAAGTCGCCCGCACTCATGAGGAACTGGCTGAGATTGGCCTGAAAAATCAATATCTGGTGATTAATGGTGTGCTGCCTGAAGCCGAAGCTGAACATGACGCCCTGGCCGCGGCGATATGGCAACGTGAGCAGGAGGCACTGGCAAATCTTCCTGCCGGTTTATCTGAGCTACCGACAGATACCCTGTTACTCCAGCCAGTCAATATGGTTGGTGTTTCAGCATTGAAGGGACTGCTGGCTACCCGTTCTGAGGCATTACCGCTCCCGGTAACGAACATCCTGTACACGCCTGAAAACTTATCACTCTCTGGCCTGGTCGATGATATCGCTCGCAGTGAACACGGCCTGATTATGCTGATGGGCAAAGGTGGTGTAGGGAAAACCACGATGGCTGCCGCCATCGCCGTCAGGCTGGCCGACATGGGATTTGACGTGCATCTCACGACCTCTGATCCTGCTGCGCACCTGAGTACAACGCTGAACGGCAGCCTCAAAAACCTGCAGGTCAGCCGCATCAACCCTCACGATGAAACCGAACGCTATCGCCAGCATGTTCTTGAGACGAAGGGAAGAGATCTGGACGAAGCAGGGAAACGGTTACTGGAAGAGGATTTACGCTCTCCCTGTACTGAAGAAATTGCCGTGTTTCAGGCCTTCTCCCGTGTGATTCGTGAAGCGGGTAAGCACTTTGTTGTCATGGATACCGCCCCTACCGGACACACGCTGCTGTTGCTGGATGCGACCGGGGCTTATCACCGAGAGATTGCCAAAAAAATGGGGAGTAAAGGTCATTTTACTACCCCCATGATGCAGCTTCAGGACCCGGATAGAACCAAAGTTCTGCTGGTTACGCTTCCTGAAACCACACCGGTGCTGGAAGCGGCAAACCTGCAGGCTGACCTTGAAAGAGCGGGGATTCATCCGTGGGGCTGGATTATCAATAACAGCCTTTCCATTGCGGATACGCGTTCTCCGTTGCTTTGTCAGCGTGCTCAACAGGAACTGCCTCAGATTGAGGCTGTTAAGAATCAGCATGCTGACCGTATAGCGCTTGTTCCGGTGCTGGCGTCAGAGCCCGCCGGTATTGAAAAGCTCAGAGAGTTGATGAGTTAATTTTTTGACATCTACAGGGCGACAAAGTCGCCCTGTCAGGAGGTTTTATGTTACTGGCAGGCGCTATTTTTGTCCTGACCATTGTTTTGGTTATCTGGCAACCAAAGGGATTAGGGATCGGCTGGAGTGCAATGCTGGGCGCGGGACTGGCTCTGATATCTGGCGTTGTGCATGTGGGCGATATTCCGGTGGTGTGGAATATCGTCTGGAACGCGACGGCGACCTTTATTGCCGTGATTATTATCAGCCTGCTGCTTGATGAGTCCGGCTTTTTCGAATGGGCGGCATTGCATGTTTCGCGCTGGGGTAACGGTCGTGGCCGTTTGCTCTTTACGTATATCGTTCTGCTTGGTGCAGCGGTGGCGGCACTGTTTGCCAACGATGGTGCGGCACTTATTCTGACGCCGATAGTCATCGCCATGCTGCTGGCATTAGGGTTCAGCAAAGGCACGACACTGGCATTCGTCATGGCTGCCGGGTTTATTGCCGATACAGCCAGCCTGCCGCTTATCGTGTCCAACCTGGTTAACATCGTTTCTGCAGACTTCTTTGGACTGGGCTTCACCGAGTATGCGTCGGTAATGGTGCCGGTGGATATTGCAGCCATTGTTGCCACGTTGGTTATGCTGCATTTGTTCTTCCGCAAGGATATCCCACCGACTTACGACCTGGCTCTTCTGAAAGCACCGGCAAAAGCGATTAAAGATCTGGCAACCTTCAGAACCGGCTGGATAGTTTTAATACTTCTGCTGGTTGGGTTCTTTGTCCTTGAGCCGCTTGGTATTCCCGTTAGCGCGATTGCGGCTGTTGGAGCTGTGATCCTGTTTGCAGTAGCTAAACGAGGCCATGCCATTAAAACTGGCAAAGTGCTGCGCGGTGCGCCATGGCAGATCGTCATCTTCTCATTGGGGATGTACCTGGTGGTCTACGGTCTGCGCAACGCCGGGCTAACCGAATACCTTTCAGGTGTGCTGAATGTACTTGCGGATAAAGGACTCTGGGCTGCAACGCTGGGTACTGGCTTCCTGACGGCTTTCCTGTCTTCCATCATGAACAACATGCCTACCGTGCTGGTTGGCGCTCTTTCTATCGATGGAAGCACCGCAACAGGCGTTATCAAAGAAGCGATGATCTACGCCAACGTGATTGGCTGCGATCTGGGACCTAAAATTACACCTATTGGTAGCCTGGCAACGCTGCTCTGGCTGCATGTCCTTTCACAGAAGAATATGACCATCACCTGGGGATACTATTTCCGCACCGGGATCGTCATGACTCTGCCTGTGCTGTTTGTAACGCTGGCAGCGCTGGCGCTACGTCTCTCTTTCACTTTGTAATGAGATACTGATATGAGCAACATCACCATTTATCACAACCCGGCCTGCGGCACGTCGCGTAATACGCTGGAGATGATCCGCAACAGTGGTAATGAACCGACCGTTATTCATTACCTTGAAAATCCACCGTCACGCGATGAGCTGGTCAAACTCATTGCAGATATGGGCATTTCAGTCCGGGCTTTGCTGCGCAAAAACGTCGAGCCTTATGAAGAACTGGGGCTTGAGGAAGATAAGTTTACTGACAATCAGTTAATCGATTTTATGCTTCAGCATCCGATCCTGATTAACCGTCCGATTGTGGTGACACCGTTGGGAACGCGTCTGTGCCGCCCTTCCGAAGTGGTACTGGATATTCTTCCGGATGCGCAAAAAGGCGCATTTGCTAAGGAAGACGGCGAGAAAGTAGTAGATGAGGCAGGGAAACGGCTGAAATAACCGAAAGGGGGCGATGCCCCCTTTCTCCTGCCTCAGCGTCCGGGTACCGGACTGTCCGGCAGCGTACAGCTCCCTTTTCCCAGCTGACGCTGCAGCAACACCGTGTCCAGCCAGCGGCCATGCTTGAAACCGATGTCCTTCAGCGTGCCGATTTCAGTAAATCCGGCGCGAAGATGCAGCGCTACAGACGCGACGTTCGCACTGTCCCCCACAACCGCTATCATCTGGCGGTATCCCTGAGACCGGGCCCATGTTAAGGCATGATCGAGTAAGGCTTTTCCGCCCCCCTGCCGCTGATAAGCCGGATCGATGTACACCGAATTTTCAACCGTAAACCGGTAGGCATGGCGTTCGCGGTAGCGGGAGAGGTAACAGTAGCCGATGACCGTCTCCCCCTGCAGGGCGATATACCAGGGAAATCCACGTGACTGAACATTTTTCACCCGGGCAAGCATTTCCTGCGTGTCCGGGGGTTCCGTCTCGAAGCTGCCTGTGCCGTGCAGGACATGATGGGCGTAAATGCGCCGTATGGCGGGAATGTGCTGCTCTTCAGCATTGATAATGTGCATTGTATGACTCCTGTGACGTTGACTGACACACTACCGGAATTCGCGACGGCAGATTAAGCGCTTCATCTTATGACCTGTATAAGGAAATGTTTTAAGTGGAGGTAGGGCGTCGCCCCACCTGTCAGCCCGCCATTTCAGCCAGCAGGTCCACGCCTACCGGGTCGTCCTTCAGCAGTGGCGTCAGGGCAATGCGCTGTGCATAATGCCCGGCAACGTCGTCGATCAGCGGCAGTTCGCGACGGGCACGGGTGACCAGGAACGGGGAGGACGGCTTCGCGGCCGCGAGGCTGTTATTGATGACCCACGCCCAGGGTTCAATCCCGGCCCGGCGTAAGTCCTGCTGCAGCCCGGCCGCTTCCAGTACCGGCGTGGTTTCGGCAAGCGTCACGATAATGACTCTGGTCTTCTCCGGATCCTGCAGCTGCATCATTGGCGTTATCACGTGATCGTGAGCCTGCCCCATCTGGCGCACCATTTCCCGGTGATAGGCCCCGGTTGCATCCAGCAACAGCAGCGTATGCCCGGTGGGCGCAGTGTCCATAATGACAAAATGGTCGTTGGCCTCTTTGATGATCCGGGAGAATGCCTGAAACACGGCAATCTCTTCGGTGCAGGGGGAACGGAGATCTTCCTCCAGTACCGCCAGTCCCTCTTCATCCAGACCTTTTCCCTGATTTTCCAGCACAAAGCGACGATAGCGCTCAGTCTCTGCTTTTGGATCGATACGGCTGACCTGAAGGCCTGGCAGCGAGCCATCCAGGGTGTAAGACAGGTGGGCTGCCGGATCGGAGGTGGTCAGGTGGACTTTATGACCGCGTCTGGCCAGCGAGACCGCGACCGCAGCCGCCACCGTGGTTTTCCCCACGCCCCCTTTTCCCATCGTCATGACCAGCCCTTTTCCCGCTCGGCTGAGGTCCTCCACCAGGGAGGCAAGCTCCGGTAAATCGACCGTCGTGAGCGTGGCTCCCGGATCCGGCAGAACAAGTGTGCTCTCTGTAAACAGCGCCCTCAGGGCTTCCAGACCAACCAGATTAAAAGGCTTCAGATACAGCATCGACCGGGGAAGATGCGCGAGGTTTTCAGGCATGGCCCGTAAGGCCCGTTCCTCCCGCGCCAGAATACTGTGCGCCAGCGGATCCTGTTCACCGGCAAAGGGAGGCAGCACGCCATTGATGGCAAGGTGCTGATGCTGCAGACCGATAGCCGACAGCTCCTCGTGGGTATGGGAGACCTCTTTCAGGGTCGACGCCTGTGCGCGGGCAACCAGAACCAGTCGCGTGAGTGCCGTATCAGAGAGGGCTTTCACTGCGTCAGCGTACTGGTCCTGTTGTTTCTCCAGCCCCACCAGAGGGCCGAGGTTCGCCGCAGCATCAGGATGTGCATCGAGGTACCCGCTCCAGGCGCCCGGCAGCTCAAGCATACGGATGGTGTGTCCGGTTGGTGCAGTATCAAAGACGATATGATCATATTTTTCGCGCAGTTCATGACTGGTCAGCAGCGCGGTAAATTCATCAAACGCCGCGATCTCCGTGGTACATGAACCGGAAAGCTGTTCTTCAATGTTGCTGATGACATCGGCAGGCATCAGTTCACGAACAGGATCGAGCACGCGAGCGCGGTAAGCCTGCGCGGCCGCCATCGGGTCAACTTCCATTGCCGCAAGGTTTTCCACGGTGCGGATACCAGTGATCCGGTGGCCCACAGTCTGGCTGAAGACCTGACCGACATTGGAGGCCGGATCGGTACTGACCAGAAGCGTTCTCCGGCCCTGGTCAGCCAGCCATACCGCCGTCGCGCAGGCCAGAGAGGTTTTCCCCACGCCGCCTTTGCCGGTGAAGAAGATAAACGGGGGGATATTCTGTAAAAATGGCATCGTCATTGTTGAGCTCCTCCGGGATTAAGGCATACGGGGAATGCTGCAGCAGCGCGGCTGCGTGCTGTCTTCATTCCAGTCCTGCGTGAGGGAAATACCGGCCCAGCGGGCGATATCTTCCCGGGACGGGAGCTTGCCCGCCATCACCAGCTGGCCGTCAAGCAGGGTAGCGGGAAGGGACTCCATTCCTGACGTGTTCAGGAAGGCCCTGATGACGGGCGTATTCAGGAACTGCTGCGGGTTCTTTGCCAGGCTGTAACGCTGAATATTCACACCATGCTTTTTCGCCCATTCGGCGCTGGCGTTCCATTTGACGGCTTCATCGCTGACCACGACGCTGCTGGTCGCACAGCAGCCTGCGGCTTCAAAGATCTCAATTTTTGACATGGACTGTTTACCTCAGTGTTGAATGATGGGGCTTTACACTGAGGTAAACGAGTGAGGCGGGAAAAAGATGCGCGGTTAATCCATTTTTTTATGGCAGCAGACGGAAGACGCATCATCCACTTCCACCTGGCAGAGTTCCGTCATCGTCTTCTTCAGATGTTTCCGGGCGCGAAGCAGGCGCGACTTAAACGCCGTCAGCGTGATCCCCAGCTCGTCGGCCAGGCGCTGCTGGGGACGCCGGTTCAGATCGGCCTCTTCTATCAGCCATCTTTCCTCGTCAGGTAAGGCCTGCAGGGTTTCAGGCAGGCAAATCTCCAGCGTTGAAACCGCCTCATGGAAGGCGTCAGGCAGCGGGATCTCGTCTTCCAGCACCACGACGTCTCTGGCGGCACGGTACTCATCCGTCAGCAGATTCCTCGCCGTCCGGTACAGCCAGGCCCGCGGGTTCTCCATTTCACAGAAGCGGTCTGCACAGGCCCGGGCGCGCAGGAAGACTTCCTGAAGCAGATCGGCTGCCTGCTCCCGATCGCCTGTCCTTGATGCCAGAAAACGGGAGAGCTCTGCTTCATGCTGTTGCCAGAACACGCTCATGCAGTTGTTGAATGCCGTTACATCACTCATACCAGCCCTCAGATTTTGCTCTGATTCACCCGCCGGGAAAGTGCTTCTGCCGACTCTTTACGTTCACTGTAGCGATCGACGAGATACGCTGCATACTCCCGGGTCAGCAGGGTAAACTTCATCAGCTCTTCCATTACATCCACAATACGGTCGTAGTACGGGGATGGTTTCATCCGTCCGTCTTCATCAAACTCCTGCCAGGCTTTCGCTACCGAGGATTGATTAGGTATAGTAATCATTCGCATCCAGCGGCCAAGAATACGCATCTGGTTTACCGCATTGAAAGACTGGGAGCCTCCGCAGACCTGCATGACGGCCAGGGTTTTTCCCTGAGAAGGGCGTACTGCGCCCTCTGATAGTGGTATCCAGTCAATCTGGGCTTTCATAATGCCGGTCATCGCACCATGACGTTCAGGAGAGCACCATACCATCCCTTCAGACCAGCGCACCATTTCGCGAAGTTCCATAACCCTGGGATGCGTATCCGCTGCATCATCCGGCAGAGGGAGACCGGAAGGATTAAAGATGCGGACATCCGCACCCATGGCGGTAAGAAGCCGGGCAGCCTCTTCGGTGGCCAGACGGCTGTAGGACCGCTCTCGAACGGAACCGTACAACATCAGGATCCGGGGAGGATGGTCAACTGTCTTTACACCCAGGCGGACCCCGGTGAGACCTGTATCAAACAGCTCAGGAACAACATTTTTCAGTTCAGCAATCATTTTTTCTCCGGTGGTGACATAAAACCAGGCGGGGCATATTCGTCTGCACAGCACTCTTCTGTCAGAAAGGCAATCAATGCAGCAAGGTTGTCATAACAGGCGTGGCAGAACAGTGTTCTCCCCTGCCTTTCCTGGCGAACCAGTGAGACGGATATCAGCGATGAAAGATGATGACTCAGGGTCGAGGCCGGAATGGCGAGATGTTGCTGCAGTTCCCCCACGGGCAGTCCCTGACGTCCGGCCTTAACGAGTGTTTTGTAAATATCGAGACGAGTGGTGTGGCCAAGTTCTTTCAGCACCATCGCGGCGATTTTCAGCTCCATCCCATTCCTCGTAATTTTATTTCTATATTTCCAGAATAATAGAAATATATAGTGAGCGCAACCACGTCCATAATATGACTCCATCTCCGGGGCCTTACACTTACGCGGCATGGAGAAAACATGATCGGTGTTTATACCTCTCAGAAATGAGGTACGTCACAATATATATGGAAAAATGCATATGAATCCGTCACAGTAGAAACCGATTCCCGCTAAAAATGAAATGACCTTCATCCTTTGCTGACGGGCGCATTATGTCCCGCCGCCGGGAAGCCCAGGCAGGCTCGTTTTCTGACTGCCTATGAATACAGCAAACATACGGTACAGAGAAATGGCAGAGATCATCATTAGAAAAATGCACGAAGAGGACTGGTGTGCAGTCAGGGAAATTTATCAGGAAGGAATTGCAACAGGGAACGCCACCTTTCAGACCGCAGCACCTGAGTGGCTGGAATGGAATGAAGGGCATCTTCAGGACTGCCGCTACGTCGCCACTGTTGATAACAGAGTGGTGGGATGGGCTGCGCTATCTCCTTTTTCCCGCCGGCATGCATACCGCGGTGTCGCAGAGCTGAGCATTTATGTCAGTACTCATTTTCAGGGAAAAGGCGCGGGCAGGGCTTTGCTCTCCGGGCTGATAAAGGGCTCGGAAAGTGCGGGTTTCTGGACGCTACTTGCTGGCATCTTTCCGGAAAACCAGGCCAGTGTTGCTTTACATCGCAGCCAGGGATTCAGGGAAGTCGGCTGCCGGGAAAAAGTGGGTGAAATGAACGGAAAATGGAGAGATGTTCTCATTCTGGAAAGGCGTAGCCGGACAGTGGGTTGCTGAAAAAAAGAATGCCTCTGTTCATCAGAGGCATTCTGTCCTGGAAGGGACTTTATTCCGGTGAGGGTGACTTCAGTTGCGGCATAAACAGCTGGCAGCACGCAACAGCTGCAAGCCCGCCAGACAGCGGAGCGGCCCAGTACAGCCACTGATTATCCCAGTATCCCATGGCCAATGCCGGCCCGAAGCTACGGGCCGGGTTCATGCTTGCCCCCGTCAGCGGCCCGCCAATAAAAGCATCAAGAAAAACAGCAATGCTGATAATCGCGGGGTTTCTGGTCGTGAGGATGCTCATAATCAGAATAAAAGTCATGACACCTTCGATGAAAAAGGCATTGTACAGTGATACCCCCATATGGACCCGGGTCACCCCGGCCAGCAGGGAGTGGCCAAAGACAGCCTTCAGGCACAGTGCAGCAGCGCCGGCCCCTAACAACTGAGCCACGATGTAATTCATGGTTGCCCTGAAAGAGCAGGCCCCGATAAGATAAAAAATCAGGCTTACCACGGGGTTAAGGTGTGCTCCGCTGTCAACAACGGGTAAAAAGTGGGTCTTCCGCAACTTAGGTGGACAAAAATTGATGAAACTTTTTAGTTAACAAGGATCTAAGCTGTTTTAAGTTATGTATAACAAAATGGCCTCACTTAAGAGACTTTTACAGCTACCGCGCGGGTGGCAAACCTGCCGACAGATTACTGGTACTGATGGAATAACCCTCCATCTCCGCGCCACACGTAAAACGGCATCATGTCCTGAGTGCCTCACGCACAGTCATTCTGTTCATAGTTGCCGGCGGAGGCGAGTACAGCATCTTCCATGCTCAGGCCAGGCCCTCTGGTTAGTCTTCGCCATCCGGCACTGGTACTGTCGTAACCCTTCCTGTTCACGTAAAATTTTTGCTGAATCGCTTGCTCCCTTTGCAGGCCCGCAGCAGCAGTCTTCTGCATTGCTGAAAAATCTGCAGCATCAGCTGGGGCTTATCGCAGGTGGTGAAGCAGGGAGACGAGCTGCAGTAGCTTCAGGAATACAGATCAGCGCGGATACTTTACTGCGCAGAGTGGTTCAAGCTCCGGAACAAACAGAGAACCGGACCAGGCATGTTGGTATTGACGAGTGGGCATGGCATCGGGGCCACAGGTACGGCACACTGATCGTAAATCTTGATACCCATCGCCCCCTGGTGTTACTGCCAGGCCGGGAGCAACGCACTCTGGCGGCATGGTTCAAAAAATACCCAGAAATACAGGTCGTCTCACGCGATCGTGGGGGGATCTATGCGTTAGCTGCTCGCGATGGTGCACCGCAGGCAATACAGGTGGCCGATCGCTGGCATCTGCTGAAGAATATTGGTGATGCGCTGGAGCGCATGATGTACAGACACATGCCATTGATACGACTGGTGGCCACCGAGTTATCCCCCAAAAAACAGAATGCTGAAGCGTCTTTGGTGCCAACGTCAACGTTACGTCGCCCTGAACGTATTAAACGAGAGCGACGTGACAAACGGTATCAGCGCTGGGCTGAGGTAGACTCTCTTCATAAAAAGGGTTGTGGGATAAGAGAAATATCGCGTATCACCGGACTGTCCCGGGTGACGGTTCGCCGGTGGATACAGTCAAAAGCGTTCCCTGAAATATCAACTAAGCCACCCAGACCCGGGTTACTTGAACCATGGCAGGAATGGCTGGAAGAACAACGGATAAACGGTAACCATAATGCCGGGCAGCTATGGCGGGAGATGGTAAATGCTGGCTTCACCGGGAGCGAAACGACGGTCAGGGATGCTGTGGCTAAGTGGCGTAAGCAGGTTAACAGTCCCGTTATCGCCCCAGTTCGACTCCCCTCAGCATCCAGAGTAAGCCGCTGGTTAATGCCCTGACGAATGATCAGAGGAGAAGAAAACTATGCATCCCGCTTCATCGAATCGATGTGCCAGAAAGAACCACAACTGAAAATGGCGCAACAGCTGTCGCTCGACTTCTATCGAATGTTGAAAACGAAGAATAAATCGCAGTTAAATCAATGGTTCTCTGACGTGAGTCAAAGTGGGCTCATTGACCTTCAGCGTGTTGCGGCCGGTATGGAAGCGGATGCAACAGCAATACACGAAGCGATAAGCAGCAGATGGAGTAATGGCGTTGTGGAAGGCCATGTAAACCGCCTGAAGATGCTGAAACGGCAGATGTACGGTCGAGCTGGCTTCGAGTTACTGCGACGACGAGTCATGAGCCCTCTGGCTTAAACAACTCCACCTAAGTTGCGGAAGACCCAGTTTTGCACCGTTGGTAACAGTATAGCAGCGGTGTTTGACGTTCTGGCCATGCATGACATAGGCACGCATCGCGCGGAGCTGGGAGACAATATCTGCTCGCTGCCGGTGGAACAGCACATGATCTATTTTGTGTCATCACATTCGGTGGTTACGATCATTCGTATTCTCAGCCAGTCTCAGGATACGGCGCGGCATGAACCCTGGATATAGGATATAACCGGGAACGAAAATAATAATTAAAAACAATATGAT
>SKED01000348.1_pt1 | contig 54931 bp, 46 predicted proteins | sample 4826651 | NCBI WGS metagenome assembly SKED01 (sample SAMN11008818, study PRJNA524170) | human gut metagenome | biome: Human fecal sample; material: Feces; isolation source: fecal sample from pouch patient p19 | host: Homo sapiens | place: Israel: Tel-Aviv | collected 2016-06-28 | reverse complement strand
CTGGACAGACCGGATCTTTTCTTTACGGAAGAGACACCGATCCATACCAGTTCCCCGTACAGCAGTTCCAAAGCAGGAGCGGATCTTCTGGTGCTTGCTTACCACAGAACCTACGGGCTTCCGGTGACGATTTCCCGTTGCTCCAATAACTATGGACCGTATCATTTTCCGGAGAAGCTGATTCCGCTGATGATCGCAAATGCACTGGCAGATAAGCCGCTTCCGGTATATGGAGAAGGCTTAAATGTGCGTGACTGGCTCTATGTCGAGGATCACTGCCGTGCAATCGACCTGATCATTCATAAGGGAAGAGTCGGAGAAGTCTACAACGTAGGCGGACATAATGAGATGAAAAATATTGATATCGTTAAGATTATCTGCAAGGAGCTTGGTAAACCGGAAAGCTTGATCACCCATGTGACAGACCGTAAAGGACATGATATGCGTTATGCGATTGATCCGACCAAGATCCATAACGAGCTTGGATGGCTTCCGGAAACAAAATTTGAAGACGGTATCAAGAAGACAATCCAGTGGTATCTGAACAATCAGGACTGGTGGAAGACCATCATTTCCGGAGAGTATCAGAACTATTACGAAAAAATGTATGGAAACCGATAGGTGAGGACAGAAAATGAAAGTATTTGTAACAGGCGTGGCAGGACAGCTCGGTCACGATGTAATGAATGAACTGAATAAAAGAGGATACGAAGGGATCGGAAGCGACCTGGCATCAGAGTATGCAGGTGCGCAGGATGGAAGTGCTGTCACGAAGATGACCTATGTATCCATGGATATCACGGATAAAGAAGCGGTAGAACACACACTTCTGGAGATTAAACCGGATGTGGTGATTCACTGTGCAGCATGGACGGCAGTTGATCTGGCGGAAGATGATGATAAGGTAGAAAAGGTACGCGCCATTAATGTCGAAGGAACAGAAAATATCGCAAAGGCTTGTAAAAAGCTGGATTGTAAAATGCTCTATATTTCAACAGATTATGTGTTTGACGGACAGGGAACCGAGCCGTGGGAGCCAGACTGCAAGGACTACAAACCTCTGAATGTATATGGACAGACAAAGCTGGAAGGAGAACTGGCAGTCAGCCAGAACCTGGAAAAATATTTCATTGTCCGCATTGCATGGGTATTTGGCGTGAATGGAAAGAACTTTATCAAAACGATGCTGAATGTAGGAAAGACGCACGATACTGTTCGAGTGGTATCCAATCAGGTGGGAACACCGACGTATACCTATGATCTGGCAAGACTGCTTGTAGATATGGCAGAGAGTGAAAAATATGGTTACTATCATGCGACAAACGAAGGTGGCTATATCAGTTGGTATGACTTTACCTGTGAAATCTATAAACAGGCGGGATATACAACGAAAGTAGTGCCAGTGACTACGGAAGAGTATGGACTTTCCAAGGCGGCAAGACCGTATAACAGCAGACTGGATAAGAGCAAGCTTGCGGAAGCTGGATTTGAAGTGCTTCCGACCTGGCAGGATGCGCTTGGAAGATATCTGAAAGAGATTGAATATTAGAAAAGATTGGAATAAAAGATGTGAGCGAAAAGAAAAATGTTCTGCTACTCACATTGTATATATAAAAAGATAGATGCAATAGAGGAAAGAAAAATGGGACAGATTACAGTTGAAAAGAATGTAGGCGGTATTGAAGGACTTTGTGTGATCACTCCGGCGGTTCATGGGGATGCCCGTGGATATTTTATGGAAACCTACAATGAGAATGATATGAAAGAAGCAGGGATTGATATCAAGTTTGTACAGGATAATCAGTCCATGTCTACGAAGGGTGTTCTTCGCGGACTCCATTTTCAGAAGCAGTATCCACAGTGCAAGCTGGTTCGTGCAGTGAGAGGAACGGTATTTGATGTGGCAGTCGATCTCCGTGCGGACTCTAAGACTTATGGAAAATGGTATGGTGTAGAGCTTTCGGCTGAGAACAAGAAGCAGTTCTTGATTCCGGAAGGATTTGCACATGGATTTCTGGTGCTGAGTGAGGAAGCTGAGTTCTGTTATAAGGTGAACGATTTCTACCATCCGAATGATGAAGGCGGAATGGCATGGAATGATCCGGAGATTGGAATTGAATGGCCACAGGTGAAAGGGGAATATCCGGGAAACGCAGTGGCAGACGGATATGAACTGGAAGATGGAACGAAGCTGAATCTGAGTGAGAAGGATCAGAAGTGGCTGGGACTGAAGGATACTTTTAAATTTTAAAGATCAATGTAATATTGTTTAGAAACAAGAATATAAAAATGTTTTTTAGTGAAAATAGTCGAAAGAGGAGAAAAGGATGATTATCACGCAAACGCCATTTAGAATGTCTTCTCTTGGTGGTGGAACAGACATGAAAAGTTTTTTGAAAAATATGGTGGAGCAGTATTACCTACAACATTTGATTAATATTGTTATGTCAATGTAAAACATTTGCCTAGATTTTTCGATTATAGTACAGAACTGTCTTAATCGAAGACAGAAAGAGTAACAAAAGTTGAAAAAATTGAACATCCAGCTATTCGGAATGCAATGAATATGTTGGATATGCATGAAATTCGGTTGACTTATGAAGCGGATCTTTCAGCGAGAAGTGGACTTGGTACTAGCAGTAGTTTTGCAGTTGGTATGCTGAATGCATTTTATGCTTTGAAAAGCAAATATGCAGATAAAAAGAAATTAGCGGATGAAGCAATTTGTCTTGAAAGAGAATTATGTCAAGAAGCAGGTGGATGGCAAGATCAGATAGCGGCATCATTTGGGGAATTTAATAGAATTAATTTTAATATGGATGGAACATAAGATGTATTGCCTGTAATTATTTCGTCTGAAAGAAAGAGGCGTTTAAATAATAATCTTATGATATTTTTTACTGGTTTTACCCGATTTTCATCTGATGTACAAAAGGCAGATATAGGAACAAAAGAAACTCAAGAAAATAAAGAAAAAGGGGTACTGGGAGGAAGCAAACCTATGGCGGAGAAAAAGAGAATACTGTACATAGTCGAAGCTATGGGCGGAGGCGTATTTACTTACATTGTAGACTTAGCAAATGAACTGGTAAATAAATATGATATGTACATTGCGTATGCAGTAAGAAAGCAGACACCGAAAAATTATAAGGACTATTTTGACAAAAGAATTCATCTGATTGAAGTAAAGAATTTTGGAAGAGCAATCAATCTAACAAAGGATATTGCTGCGTTCTTTCAGGTAAAGAAGATTGTGGCAGAGGTAAAACCAGATGTGATTCATCTGCACAGCAGCAAAGCAGGGGCAATTGGTCGTGTCGCATTTAACGGGAAGATTCCGATGTTCTATACACCGCATGGATATAGCTTTTTAATGGAGAATTGTAATCCTACAAAACGAAGAGTTTTTAAATTGATTGAGTCAGTTTGTGCCAAAAGAAACTGTACTACAATTAGCTGCAGTGTGGGAGAGCATCAGGAAACCTTAAAGCTTACCAAGAATGCTGCTTATGTGAATAATGGCATCAATATGAAAGAGCTTCAAGAGATTGTTGACCAGACAGAAAAAGTAGCGCATCCGTTCACTGTGTTTACCCTCGGAAGAATTTGCTACCAGAAAAATCCAACATTATTCAACACGATTGCAGAATCACTGCCGGATATCAGGTTTGTCTGGATTGGTGATGGTGAGCTGCGGGAGGAACTGAAAAGTAAAAATATCGAAATTTCAGGATGGGTGGATAGAACAACTGCGATTAAGTATGCAGTCAATGCAGACGTATTTCTTCTCCCAAGCAGATGGGAGGGACTTCCAATTTCGTTATTGGAGTCTATGTATATGAGAAAAGTTTGTGTTGTCAGCAACGTAATTGGCAATAGAGATGTGATTCATAATGGTAAAAATGGTTTTGTGTGTTCCGGTATGGAGGAATTTGTAAAGGCTATTAAAGAAGCCCAGAACGGAGCAGATGGATTTACAGAATGGGCATATCAAGATGTTTTGAATATGTACAATACTAAAGCTATGGCAAAACAATATAGCGAGAAATATGATAAGGCAATAAATACTCGGGGGGTGTACAGTATGAGCTAATACTGTACGTCCTAACGAATGATTATGCCACTGCAAAGGCGGTGGCATAATGCGGAAAATCAGAATATTGCATGTGGTCCAGGCTGCTGGTGGCGTATATCGTTACATCCGAATGCTTCTCAAGTATTTGAATAAAGAAGAATTTGAAAATATCATGGTCTGCTCACAGGACTTTCATAAAGGAGACTATAAGGGACTGGCTGATTGCTTTGAGAAAATCGAAATGAATAGAGCAATCGGGATGAGTGATCTGAAGTCCATCAGAGAAGTTCGGAAGCAGATAAAGAAATATAATCCCGATATTATTTATGCACATTCCAGTAAGGCTGGTGCGATTGCTCGTGTGGCGGATATTGGATTGAAAAACCGCTGTGTGTATAACCCACGTGGATGGGCGTTCAATATGCGCTGTTCTGAAAAGAAGAAAATGATGTACGCAGTGATTGAAAAAATGGCTGCACCATTCTGCGATAAAATCATTTGCATTTCAGATGCAGAAAAACAATCTGCTTTGAACAAGAAGGTTTGCAAAGAAGAAAAGTTGCAGGTCATGTTTAATGGCGTGGATATCGAAGCGTATGAAAATGGCACACATGGAAAAGTAAAGAGAGCAGACTTAAACATACCAGAAGATGCATTTGTCGTTGGTATGGTTGGGCGTATTAGCCTTCAAAAAGCACCTGATGTATTTGTAAGGATGGCGAAGCTTGTCAAGGATGAAGTTCCTAATACGTATTTCATCATTGTTGGAAATGGAGATCAGAAAGCAGAAATCAGAAAATACGCAAAAGATAATGGATTTAAGGACAGTTTACATATTACAGGCTGGGTTGATGACCCGATGAGCTATGTAGAACTCTTTGATATTGCCTGTTTACTAAGCCGCTGGGAAAGATTTGGACTGGCTTTGCCGGAATACATGATAGCAGGCAAGCCGATTGTGGCAAGCCGTGTTGATGCCATTCCAAATATTATTCGAAACGAGGAAAACGGGTTGCTGGTTGAAGTAGATAATGCGGCAGAAGCAAGTGAAGCTGTTATTCGATTATATGGGAATGCAAAGTTCAAACAGAATCTTGTATTCCAAGGAATGAGAGATGTCCATATTAAATTTGACGCACAGAGAGTTGCAAAAGAACATGAAAAATTATTTGAAGAATTGGTGAGGTAGATGAAAGAATTCGAACAGCCGTTAATCAGCATAATTGTGCCGGTTTACAAGGTTGAAAAGTATTTGAAAAGATGTGTGGATAGCATCCTGACACAGACGTATCAGAATATGGAAGTTATATTGGTGGATGATGGATCGCCGGATAACTGTGGTGCTATCTGCGACAGGTATAAAGAAACTGACAATCGTGTTGTGGTTATTCATAAGAAAAATGGTGGTTTATCCGATGCCAGAAATGCGGCAATTCCGTTGGCTAAGGGTGAGTACATTAGCTTTATTGATAGTGATGATTGGATTTCATCCTATTATGTGGAGCATTTATACGAGGCAGTTGCCAAATGTGATGCAGATATTGGGATAAGCTGGTTTGAAAATGTATTTGAGGAAAAAGCTCTGCAATCAAAAATTGAAGAACCGATCTCAAACTATGAATGTTTGACGGCAGAAGAATGCCTGAAAAAACTGCTATACCAAAACGGCGTTGAAGTTTGCGCCTGGGGAAAACTGTATAAGACGTCACTTATCAAGCATTTAAGGTATCCTGTTGGAAAACTGTATGAAGATATTCCTGTTACATACGAAGCCGTAAAATGGAGCAAAAAGATAGCTGTAATAGGAAATGTAGATTACTATTATTTTCAAAGAACAGACAGCATTCAAAACATTGCATTTAATGTGAGAAAGATGGACGGAATTGAGCATTGCTACAATATGATGAAAGCTGTTGAAACAGATTTCCCTGTGTTAAGAAATGCTGCGGAGTGTCGATATTTTAGCACAGTCTGTAATATTCTCTTCCAAATCAAAGACGACGAGCATAAATCCATGAGACAGGCACTATGGAATGAAGTGCTCAAGTATAGGAAAGATGTTTTGTTTAATTCTGAAGCAAGAAAAAAGGCGAGAATAGCAGCAGCAATCTCTTATATGGGATATAAGACGTTAGCGTTTACTTATAAAAAAACCCAATGGAGAGGATAATTGAAAGGATTATGAGGGCAGTATAGATGGAAAGTCTTGCTTTTTTACTTGTTATATTTATTTTTTTACTGGTGGTCAGTTATGTCCTTTGCGATAGAGATATGATGGCCCCAGATGTTTTATATATTGCTGGCTTTGTATTGGCAGTGATTGCCGCATCGATGAATGTATCTGCGTGGGGAATTGATTTGTCAACAAAAACTATAATGATTATTCTGATGGGTGTTTTAAGCTTTGTAAGTGTTGGAATGCTTTATAGACTTTCTCATAAAAAATATGCATTCCAGGGAGACACAGAAATAGAGCATATTCAAGTCGCAAGATGGAAAAATGTACTTGTGACAGCATTTGGAATTCTTACAATGGTTTTATATTACAAAGAAGCTGTTCGGTTGTCAGCATATGCGGATTCATACTGGAAGTCGTTTGGCGTAATGGTAGCGTATAAACGTGTTATTTCGTATGGTGATATGTCGTTGAATCCGGTTGTCAATCAGATGACAAAGATGGTGTATTCATTTGGATATGTCTATATGTTTATATTTATGAATAATGTCTTTGCATCAAAAGAAAACCATCGGATTAGAAGAAATGTGGAGTATTTGATTCCAGCATTCCTTTTTGTGGCGATGTCAATTATTAAAGGAAATCGTGTTGACATTATGCAGCTTGTTGTGATGGCTGTTTTTCTGTACTATATGTTTTTGCATCGCAAAGTGGGATGGAACAAACATATAAGTGGAAAAATGCTGAAAAAAGCTATTATGGTTTTTGCAATAGGAATGGTGCTTTTCTATTATATGAAAGAGTTAGTAGGAAGAGTGAGTTCACTTAATTTTCTTGAGTATATAACTCAGTATATTGGAGGATCTATTCAATTACTTGATCAATATGTTCGGGAATCTAGTCATGTTATAGATGTTCCGTTTGGCGAAACATTAACGGGTCTAATAACAGGATTGAGAAAACTGGGATTGACAACAGCTTCATTGAGAAAGCAGTTGGAATTCAGATATACTCCAACAGGCATTTATCTTGGAAATGTTTATACGGCATTGCGGAGATACTACAATGACGCAGGATGGATAGGCGTTGTGGCGTTTCCGGCAATACTGTCTCTAATTATGAATGCGTTTTATAGAAAAGTGCGTTTGTACAAAGATAATACAATAAAACATGTATACAATACTGTTGTTTATGCAAGTCTTTTGTATGTGGTTCCTTTTCAAGCAATGGAAGATACGTTCTATATTAACAAGGTGACCATTGGTTATGTAATGGAATTGACTATTCTCTATGTGTGTGTGTTGTTTGTTTTCAAAAAAATAAAACTGAGATAGGAATACTAAATGAAAAATAGAAATATAAATATTGATATTATAAAGGGAATTGGAATCATTTTGATGGTTGGAGGGCATTGCGGGATGCCTTTTACGCATTTCATTTATCTGTTTCACATGGCTATTTTCTTCATGGCATCTGGGTACTGCTTCAATGCGTCCAATTCCGAGACCAAGCAGGGTGTTTTAAGCTTTGTTAAGCGGAAATTTAAGGGATTGTGGTTTCCGTATGTGTTGTGGACGGCAGTGTTTTCGTTGTTGCATAACGTATTTATTAAAATAGGAATTTATTCTCCTGAGCCGTGGTCAATCAGTGAAATTGGGAAGAACATTATAAAAAGCCTTTTTCTGCATGGACATACGCAACTTGGCTCTGCACTCTGGTTTATTTCAACATTGATGCAGATAGTGGTACTATATTGCTGCATAGATTATGTGATAAAGAAAGTGACGATCAGTATAAAGGCGAACTTTTTACTGCAAGGCGCTGTTTCAATGGTATTTCTGGCAGTTGGATATAGATGCGCTCTGACAGATTCTATCTGGGGGGTAAACAGAGTGTTATCTTATTACTGCTTGTTTTATTTGGGAGCGGTAGTGAGAGAACTTCAAAAGACAGTACGCACCGAAAAATATCATTATTGGAAAATGGTAGTTGCATTTCTGATTTTGGTTCTTTGCAATCAAATCGGAAGTATTGCATTGGATGAGAATAGATACGAAAATCCGGCTTTTCTGTTAGTAGTATCCATCTGCGGATGGGTACTGTTGTACGAAGTTGCACAGGAACTGAAGAAGAAAAAGCTGCTGGCGGATGTAATCGTTTGCTGTGGACAAAATTCGATGGCGATAGTTGTACTGCATTTCCTGTGCTTTAAGATTATCAGCCTTGTTGGTGTAGTAGTCTATAATCAACCCAGAGAAAGGATTACAGCATTTCCCGTATTGTACGAGCAGGGAGCTTGGTGGATTGCGTATATGTTTGCGGGGGTTATTGTTCCAGTGCTCTTAAGCGTGATGTGGAAAAAATTGAAACGGAAACAGGAGAAAAGATATTCAGTGGTGAGATAAATGGATAAAAAGTTGCAAAAAGGAATCGTAGCAGTTTTAATTGCTAATTTGGTGAATGTTGCTTTTAGCTTGGCAACAAATTTTTTATTACCCAAATATTTGTCAATCGAAAGCTATGCCGGAATAAAGGAATTTCAGCTATATGTGTCGTATGTTGGACTTTTTCATTTGGGATTTGTTGATGGCATATATTTGAAATATGGTGGTAAAACTTTAGAAAAAGATGTTGACAAAGAGTTTTCTACAGACTTGTCAACGATGTGCATTTTTCAAACGATTACTACCATTGCAGTCTTATTGGTTGCAATAATACTCAAAAATCGCATTCTGGCCTTTTTTGCAATTTCTATCTTGCCACAGAATATGAGCAATTATTTTAAGTTCTTGTATCAGGCAACAGGAGAATTTGATCTTTATGGTAAGGCAATGAATCTGACGACCATTTCAACGTTTGCGTTGAATATGGTGCTTCTTTTTATTCTTCGTACAGATAGTGTTTTTTGGTACATTGCGGGCTATGTGGTTCTTTACTTCCTTATTTGGACCGTACTGGATGTGTATTTTAGAAAGAATCATGTTCTGCAAAAAGGAACTCTGTTTTCATTCAGAAGTTTTATTTCAAATATCAAAGCTGGATTTCTGCTGACATTAGGAAATCTATCATCAATTTTTCTTACCAGTATGGATCGCTGGTTTGTAAAAGCGTTGATGGATACACTGGCATTTGCACAGTATTCCTTTGCAGTTAGTGTTGAGAATTTTTTGAATCTTGCGATAACTCCGGTTACAACCACATTATATAATTATTTCTGCCGTGTCAGTGATGAAGAAGAACATAGAAAAGTGTTCAATTATGTGGCTGTATTCGCAACCATTATTCCGGCAGCGGCATTTCCAGTAAAATTTATTCTGGAAGTTTTTCTGACGAAGTACATTGATTCGGCTGCGGTTGTGTTTTTGCTCTTTTCTGCTCAGATATTCTATACCGTAATAAGAAGCATTTATGTGAACCTGTATAAAGTACAGCGAAAACAAAAAGTCTATTTTGTCAAACTGGTAATCATTCTGGCTATTGGCTTTGCGCTTAATTGTGGATGTTATGCATTTGTTCATGCAAAGGAGGCATTTGCAGTTGGAACATTGTTGTCGGCAATCGTATGGTTCTTTATTTCCAAAACAGATTTTAAGTATCTGAAATGTTCTAAAAAGACGGAATTGTACTTGTTTGTACAGCTTGTCCTGTTGCTGACTTTCGGATTTACGTTGCCATCGGTTATCGGTTGCATAGCCTATGTGATTGCAACGATTGCCTCGTTAGGAATACTAATGAATGAGACATTGCGTGATTTAATGGGGATTGGAATTAAAATGATAAATAAGTGGAGGAAATAAAATGAGGCTTTCGATTGTGCTTTCAACATATAATGGGGAAGTGTATATTACAGAGCAGCTTGATTCAATTCTTAACCAAACCAGAAAAGCTGATGAGGTTTTGATTTTTGATGATTGTTCTACCGATAATACACCACAGATAATAGAACAATTTATTTCAGAACATAATTTGACCACATGGAAGTTCGCCGTAAATCATGAAAATAAAGGATGGAAGCGGAACTTCATGGAAGGAATTTGGAGCACAACGGGAGACCTTGTATTCCCGTGCGATCAGGACGATATCTGGAAGCCGCAGAAGCTTGAGCAGATGGAAAAAATCATGGCTGAGAATTCTCAAATCATGGTGCTTACATCGAATTATGAATCCTTTTATGATTCTGGAAAACGAGTATGTGGGCCAGAAAAGGATGATGGAAAACTTATAAAACAGCCATTGTCGAATAAGGTGTTTAATATTCGTTATCCTGGCTGTACATATTGCATAAGAAGAAAGTTCGTTGAAGTAAGCAAAAAACATTGGCAGGCGGATTTTCCACATGATGCATTGTTTTGGCGAATGGGAATGTTCTCGGATTCGTTATATTCATATCATGAAAATCTTATTCAGTGGAGAAAACATAGCGATAGCACATTTACAATTGAAAGTGCAAAATCCAAAACGATGAATAAGAAAAGGCAGTGGTTGGAGTATGGGTTAAGAGTAGTGGATTCTCTTGATAGTTTTGTGACGAACTATTCGGGCACAAATGAAATTCAAAAGAAAAATATATTAGTTTTCAGCAAAAGATGGATTGAGAAAAGAATTGAGTTCTATGACTCTCGAAGCATTGTTGATTGGGTGAAGATAGCGAGATATTTGCCGTATTATGATAGAATTCGCCAATATGTGGGAGACTTATATTTGGTTAAAATTAAGAAATGAGGACATTTGAATATGGACTATGATTTAAGAAAACTTCAAAACATAATTTTATACATTGCAAAGGAAATTAAGCGTGTTTGTGATAAAAATGCAATAGATTATACAATAATTGGAGGAACCCTAATTGGAGCAGTGAGACATAAGGGATTTATACCGTGGGATGATGATATGGACTTTGTTATGACACGACATAATTATGAGCGCTTTTTGGAAGCGTGCGAAGTTGATTTGCAAGAACAATTTGAAGTTGTTAATTGGAGAAGCAATAGTAATTATGGAAATGGATTTACAAAGATTATGTTAAAAGGAACGGAGGCTATTGAGGAAGGAAAAGAAAATGTTCAATATCCACGTTGTATTTTTGTTGATGTGTTTCCATTTGATAACATACCAGATTCAAGGCTAAAACAATTGTACCAGAAATGGACAACATATTTTTGCATAAGAATGATTCAACAAAAAGAGGGGAGCACAAGAAAATATAATTCAACAAAAAAGAAAATGGCGTATTCTATTCTTAAATGCTTGTCCCATGGATTCTCAGCAGATTTCTTAATGAGAGTATGTGAAAAAGAAATGAGTCGATATAAAAACTACCAAACAAATCAAATGACGAGTATGACTGGATATTATGGATATGAAAAAGAAAGAATTGAAAGAGGTCTATTTCAAGAGTATATTGAGCTCCCTTTTGAGGACACAACCTTTAAGGCAATAAAAGAGTACGACCGATACTTATCACAAGTGTTTGGCAATTATATGGAACTTCCGCCTGTGGAGAAAAGACGTTCACATGGATTGGTTTATGTTGACTTTGGAAAATACTAAAATTGATTTTGATTTAGTGTCAAAAATAGAGAACAAATAAGCAATTGGAGGGAAAAGTATATGAAAAATATTGCTTTGATTATTGCAGGTGGAGTGGGAGCTCGTATGGGGCAGGATATCCCAAAACAATTTATTAATGTCCATGATAAACCAGTTATTGTTTATACGTTAGAAGCTTTTCAAAAGCATCCACAAATTGATGCGATTGAGGTGGTATGCTTGGATGGGTGGCATGATGTTTTAAGAGCATATGCTAAGCAGTTCGGTATTTCGAAATTGGAAAAAGTTGTGTCTGGTGGACGGAATGGGCAGGATTCTATTCGGAATGGATTATATGATATTGCAGAACGTTATAAAAATGATGATGACGTTGTTTTAATCCATGATGCAATTCGGCCCATGGTTAGTGCGGATGTTATCACAGATAATATTAGAGTTTGCCGGCAGTACGGAAATGCTATAACTGTTGTTCCCTGCACAGCAGCAATGCTCAAAACATATGATTCACTTTCTACGGAAGAACAGGTTCCACGTGATAATCTTAAGATTACACAGACACCACAAGCTTTTTTCTTAAAAGATATTTGTGAGGCACATAAAGAAGCTCTTAATAAGGGAATTACAAATTCGGTTGCATCATGTACAATGTATATTGAGTTAGGACGAAAATTGTATATGTCGCAAGGGTCTGAAAAAAATTTGAAGTTAACAACAGCGGAGGATATTGAAATTTTTAAGGCATTATTGAAGGCCAAGAAAGATGAGTGGATGCATTAATGTATGAAGAAAGTATTAGGGAACTTGCGAAAAAATTGAGTTTGCGAGATGTGGCGATTTTGGTAACTGGTGCCACGGGACTTATTGGCTCATGTATAATAGATGTTTTATCTATTGCAAATATTGAATTAGGGGCAAATATAAAAATATATGCACTCAGCAGAAATAAAGAAAAAGTTGAAAAAAGATTTGGAACTAATGTTATACCTATCGTACAGGATATTGTTGAACCGTTAAAAATGGAAAATGAGTATGATTATATTATTCATGGTGCTAGTAATGCTGATCCAAAATTATATGCAGTACAGCCTGTAGAAACTATACTTACTAACATCATAGGGAGTAAAAATGTATTAGATTATTGTATAAAACATTCAAAGACTAGAATGTTATTAACATCATCATTTGAAGTGTATGGACAATTAAAAGATCAAGATATTTATTCGGAAAATATGAGTGGAATAATAGATCAGACGATTCTTAGGAATGGATATCCGGAAAGTAAACGCTGTAGTGAGTTATTACTTAGAAGTTATGTTGATGAATATGACATTAATGCGATGATTGTACGACTTCCAAGTGTATATGGACCAACAATGTTAAAATCAGATAGTAAAGCACATGCGCAGTTCATAAAGAATGCTTTAAATGGTGAAAATATAGTTTTGAAAAGCAAAGGAGAACAAAGACGAACATATTGTTATGTTATTGATGTAGTGAGTGCATTATTTAAAGTTTTGTGTGTTGGAAAAAGTGGTGAGATATATAATATTTCAAACATAAGCTCGGTAGCTTCGATTGCTGAGGTTGCAAAGATTTGTGCAGAAATAGCAGGAACAGTGGTAGTATTTGACATACCGGATGCAGTTGAAGCGCGAGGATTTTCCCAATCAAAAAATTGTATTTTGGATAATCAAAAAATTCAAGAGCTTGGTTGGACTGGAAAGTATTCACTTAGGGATGGACTTGAGGAAACATTGGAGTGTTTGAAAAGGCGAGTTTACTGATAAACATTGAATTCCCATGAAATATGATAATGTTGGTGGGTGTAATGCGTTCATTTCTGTAAGTGCTTAGTTTTAGGAAACTCTAAAATAAATGCTTATAATTTAGTAATAAACGTAACAAAAAAATAGCAAACTTTACGGAAAAAAGGTTTCATGGTATCATTATTTACAAAAGATACTATGGAACCTTTTTGTGCAGAATCAGCAGGAGACAGCCTTATGGGAATAGCGACACTGACTAATGAAAAAAATTATACAGTATTTGAGTATAATAGGTATAGAATCCGTTTTATAGCACCATATTCTTTGGAATATTATACGGAAGTAAAAGAATGGGACAAGGGATATCTGGTTGTTATGGCAAAATATAAGCATAATAAAGAATTGGAGGAAGAATATATAGATCTTGTTCCGATTCTTCAAAAATTGTATTTAAATGCAGATGAATTTTTGAAGCCAATAGAAGGAGTGCAGATTACAAATGGTTGATATTAAAGAGGTCGCAGTATAGCTGTGAAGGGTATTATGAGAAGTAAATTCATTCAGATAAATGAAAGGAATTAACATTCGTAGGAGGAGAGGGGCATATGAATGGGAAGATACAAAAGCAGAAGCGAAAGGAAGATATTGTTTATCAAGATTTGACGCCATCAAATCAGATCAAACCGGAAGAAGAGGGTATACAGGCTCTACGATGGGCAATTGAGAATCAAAATGTGAAGAATATTGCTTTATCAGGACCTTATGGCTCAGGTAAAAGTAGTGTGATTCAGTCATATTTGAAAGAATATGATGTTCCGAAGAGATATTCGAAGTGGTATATGAAATGGTATTACCAAGGATTAGGAAAAGTTCCATTTTTAGAACGATTTATACCGAAGTCATCAGGCCGTGTACTCCTGATTTCATTAGCGACATTTGATGAAAAAAATGTGGCTGGTGACAGCAAGAAGGAAGAATTGCAGAGAGGAATCTTAAAACAGTTATTTTATAAAGTGAATGCATCAAAAATTCCACTGAGCCGCTATAGAAAACTTCATCATATAAGTGGAAGAAAATACGTGATCGCAACTATCTGTGTGTGTTTATTCATTCTGGCTGGTGCATATGTGGCATTTCCGGAAGCCACTGGTTCATTTTTGACAGATTATTGGCAGGGAATCGGAAGATGGGATATCATTTTCAGAGTTGTGGCATTGGTAGGAATTCTTGGTGGAATCATCTATCTGATGTGGTTGTTTACCACACGGTTTCGTATCAAATCAATTGCGGTAGGGGATATTTCAGCAGAGGGAACTGGAGTGGCTGAAGAATCCATATTAGATCAGAATCTCGATGAAATTATATATTTTTTTGAGAAGACAAAATACAATCTGGTTTTTATTGAAGATCTGGATCGTTTTGATAATACGGAAATTTTTATAAATCTCAGGGAACTTAATGATACGTTGAATGGCTATGAAGTGCTTAAAAAGCGTGGGAAAATAACATTTGTATATGCGGTAAGAGATGATTTGTTCGAGGCAGATACAGAACGGACAAAATTTTTTGATTTTGTTGTACCGGTAATTCCATATATGAACGAAACGAATTCGGATCAGGTTATGAATGATCTGCTGAAAATAGGGGATCGGTATGAACCACGCAAAGAAGAAGAGCAGCATGAGATTAGTAAAGAATATGTGAAGCAGGTCTATCCATATATTGGAGATATGCGTCTTTTGATAAATACGATCAATGAATTTTGGGTATATAAACGGATTTTAAAGAAAGATACGCAGGATAAATTGAATGATGAGAAAATGATGTCACTCATGATTTATAAAAATTCGTATCCACAGGATTTTGCTGCATTGGAAGAAGAAAAAGGAGTGGTAAAAGAGGCGTTTGAGCAGAAGGAGCAGTTGATCAGAGAACAGGAGAAGAAACTGAAGAGAAGAAAAGAGGATCTCTACAGATTGCAGGAAGATGCTGCAAATAGTGTTCGGGAGATAAAAATCTTGATTTTGGCAGAGCTTAGAAAAACGGTGCCGAAAGCTGGTCGCTCATTGGAGTATGTTGTACGAGTCGGATCCGGCACACCAAAAAGGTATGAAGAATCAGCAATATTAGAAGCTGATTTTTCTATGGATGAATTTAGAAAGAAAAATGCGGAAGTATGTGTAGAATACGAAGAATCATACTATAGCAGTACAAAAAGAACAGAATGGATTACAGAACCGGAACATTCAAATGCCAGATTAGCGGATTTATTTGCGAGGTATGATCTCCATAAAGAGTATGAAATTACTTCTGTGGAGGAGGCAAAACTGGAACTGGAAAAGACAGACAGGAAGATCCGAAACCTGCATGCAGCTACGCTTAGCCGATTATTGTCAGATAAAGATATGATTGCACAGATGTCGGAGACTGTGCAAGAGAATGAATTGTTGGTATTTTTACTGCGAAAAGGATATATTGATGAAAACTATGCAGATTATATCAACTATTTCCGTGAGGGAACGATCAGTAAATCAGAATTAAACTTCATTCGTACAGTTCGTAATAATCAAGGTGAGTGCAATTTTGATTTTACGATTGTACATCCGGCGAATGTAATTGAAAAGTTATTTGATTATGAGTTTGAACAAACTGAATTATTAAATTATGGTTTGATGGACTATATGTTGGAATACATACCAGATGATAAAAAATTGAAGATTTTACTTAAGCAGGTGGTTAATCATTCCGAAAACAGCCGTCAATTTATTCTGGGATATCTTTCGAGGAAGAATCAGACAAAGAAATTTGTTGAACAAATTCTTATGCTGAGCTCAATGGTTTGGAAAGATATAGAAGCGGATTCGATTTTGACGGAAGAGCAAAAATATATTTATCTGAATGAAATCTTATGTTTTGGCACGATAGAAGGAATTGTGTCAAACAATTATAAAGAATCAGAAACTGATGTTGGTATTATTCGTCAGAGAATAGAAAAAGAACCGGATATTTTTGAAAAATTACCAGACGTTGTGACTGAAAAATGGATTCAGATTTTAGGAGAACTGGAAATAGATTTTTTCGAGGTGCATTTGCAAAAGACAGATCGAAAGATTGTAGATTTTATAATAACAAACTGGAATTTTCAATTGAATCGTTACATGATGAAAGAAATATTTATGGTTTGTGCACCGAAGTATTTGCCTCTTTTATTTCTGGCAAATTATTATTGTTTACAAAAATTGGGAAATAATGATCTGTTAGGATATGTAAATGAGTACATGAAAGATTATGTAGAAAACATTACTCTTGGTGTAGAGACAAATACAAAAGAAAATAAAGAAAACGTAGAACGAATGTTAGGCAAATTACTGGATACAGATTTGTCATTATGTGGAAAAATCATTGAAAAGGAAAATAATGTGCATTGGGATGCATTGGAAGATTGTCTGTCGCAGCGTGAAGATGCAAATAAACTGTGGAAGTTTTTATTGCAATATGACCGTATAACTGCGAACTGGCAGAATTGTATTGCATATTATGAGTTAAATGAAGAGGTTGACGCAACATTAAGAGATTATGTTGACCGCAATATTGACAGTATTTGTGAGCGGAACGAAAATGATAATCTTCCACATGATTTTTTAAGGGCGTTGTTAATGTGCGATGTTTCTTACAAGACTTTTGATACACTAACACGAATTCCGCGACTAACTCCTTTTGATTGTGAATGTACAGCATTTAATGAAGACAGACTCCGGTTGATGATTCAAAGAGGTTATTTGCCGTTTAGTGTAGAGATTCTGGAAGAATTGAAGGAAATATCAGAAGAAGTATGGCTTGCTTATATTGATGAGTACAAAAAAGAATTCTTGGAGAATTTACAGGCTGAAAATTTAGGATTGGAAGATGTCAAAATCGTATTGAATGAGATGATCTTTGTTGGGGAAGATGAAAACACTGTTTTGCAACAGATTAAACCAAGTGAAATAGATGACGAACTGGCTGAAATTTTATATGGTTTGCGCACAGAGGAATGCTATGAAAAGCCATATGTAGAAGCAGTATGGAATGTTCTGCCGGACGAATGTCGTTATAGTTGGTTATGTAAGCACATGGGAGTATATGATCAGGATGAACTGGCAGAACATTTTGCGCAGCTTGACAATACATATCATGCATTGGCAGAAAGAACAGATCACAATCATAAATATAGATTACACAATAGTGAGTATAATAGAATATTGTGCGAAAAATTGAAAAAAAGAGGATATATTACTGGAGTGACTGTTAAGGGAAACTATCTTGAAGGATATGTAAGGAAAAAATAGAAGTGAGACTATTACCTTGTTATTCAACCTACTAAATGATAAAATCAAGTATATTGCGTGAGAAGTTTTATCTCATTAACATAGCTTCGGAAAGGAGCCAATAACATGAAAAACATAGATATTCCTGTAGGAATTTCCAATTTCGCTGAAATCCGCAAGAATAAGTATTACTATATCGATAAAACAGGTCTGATTGAAGAACTCCTGAAAACAACAGCCACCAAAGTTACGTTGATTACCCGCCCAAGACGCTTTGGCAAAACGCTTGGGATGAGTATGCTGGAGAATTTTTTTGACATTCGGAAAGACAGTAAACTTCTTTTTGACGGACTGGAAATTGCAGATAAGCAAGCGTTATGTGAGAAATGGATGAATCAATATCCTGTAATGTTTCTGAGTCTTAAAAGCGTTGACGGGAATGATTTTTTAACTGCGTATAGTCAGCTTGCATATGAAATTGGTGCGTTGTATAAAGAACACGATTATCTTCTGGAGAGTCCGGTTCTAGGTGAGGAAGAAAAGAAACTGTTCTGGCAGATAAAAGAACGGCAGGCTGGGAAGATTGAAATTATGCGCTCACTTCAAATTCTTTCTCAATTGCTGAATAAGCATTATAAAAAAGAAGTAATTCTTCTGATTGATGAGTATGATGTTCCAATTGCAAAAGCAACCAGCAATGGATATTACAGAGAAATGCTGGAGATAATGAAGGGATTGATGCAGGCGTTAAAAGATAATCCATCGCTTCGTTTTGCTGTGATTACAGGATGTTTGAAAATTGCAAAGGAGAGCATTTTTACCGGAACAAACAATTTTGTATCTGATACGATTACAGATACCAGATTAAATGAGTATTTTGGATTTGTTCAGAGTGAAGTCGATCAAATTCTCAGAGATGCAAATTTTACGGATAAGGCAGATTTGATCAAGAAGTGGTACGATGGATATCATTTTGGGGATTTTGATGTATATTGCCCTTGGGATGTGATGTGCTATCTTCGTGATTTGTTGTACAAGCCGGAAGCAAAACCAGCCAGTTACTGGAGAAATACCAGTGATAATTCGATCATTCGGTCATTTATTGATTATGCCGGCAGCAGTATTACAAATAAGCTGGAAACTCTGATGGATGGTGGCTATATTATTCAGAAGATCGATGAAAATCTGACGTATGATTATCTGCATTCTTCAGAGGATAATTTATGGAGCATGTTATATTTGACAGGTTATTTAACGCAAAAGAAGGGAATAGAATACCAAGGTGAATTACCGGAAGGAACCGTTGCACTTACGATTCCGAATGAGGAGATCCGATATATTTTTGAAACAACGATTAGCAAATGGTTTGATGAAAGTGCTAAGAAATGGAACAGAGAGGCGTTATTTGATGCTGTATGGAGTGGTGACAGCGAAAGTATTACGCGGGAAATGAGTACGCTTTTGAGACGAACAATCAGCTATCATGATTACAGAGAAGATTTTTATCATGCGTTTCTTTCTGGAATTTTTACAGGTGCAGGATACCAGGTGCAGTCAAATAAGGAGCATGGAGAAGGAAGAAGTGATATCGTTGTCTGTGATTCGCTGAATGGTCGTGTGGCAATTTTTGAAGCAAAACGGACAAAGGTATTGAAAGATCTTGAAACAGAATGTGATAAAGCCCTTCGGCAGATTGATGAGAGGATGTATGCGAAGGACTTTGAAGATGCATATGATCAGGTTCTTTGCTATGGAATAGCATTTTTTAAAAAGCGGTGTATGGTGAAGAGGAAGGAGTCGTAAGAAGCATGGGAAGATTTGTGAATCCTGATAATAGTGCATTTCAGGTTGCTTTGAACTCTGAGATTTATGTTGATAAGACAGGTCTGATAAAATACACGAATAGTGTTTTGGATACAACGAATGCACTTATCTGCAATAGCCGTCCGCGCAGGTTCGGTAAATCTTATGCAGCGAATATGCTGGCTGCATACTACAGCAAGGGTGCGGATTCGGAGAAAATGTTTTCTGACCTTGAGATCAGTAAAGATGCGAATTTTAAGAAACACCTTAATAAATATGATGTGATTCATATTGATATACAGTGGTTTCAGGCAAATTGCGTTGAACCGGATAATGTGGTTGATTTTGTTACAAATTCAGTGCTGGATGAACTGCGTAAGATTTATCCGGAAGCGTTACCGACAGAAGTAACCCGATTGCCGGATGCTCTTTCGAGAATCAAAGATAAAACCGGGCAGAAGTTCGTTATCATTATTGATGAGTGGGATGTCCTTATCAGAGATGCTGCAATGAATAATAAGGTTCAGGAAGACTATATTACGTTTCTGCGTGGAATGTTTAAAGGAACAGAACCCACAAAGTATATTCAGCTTGCATATCTTACCGGCATTCTTCCAATCAAAAAAGAGAAAACTCAGTCGGCATTAAATAATTTTGATGAGTTTACAATGCTGAGTGCGAGTAAGCTGGCACCGTATATTGGATTTACCGAGGACGAAGTTAAGAAGCTGGCAGAAAAATATCATCAGGAATTCGATGAAGTAAAGCGGTGGTATGATGGTTATCTTTTGAAGGAGTATCAGGTTTACAATCCTAGAGCGGTTATCAGTGTAATGCTGAGAGGGGAGTTTAAGAGTTATTGGTCTGAGACTGCTTCTTATGATGCAATTGTGCCACTGATTAATATGAATTATGACGGATTAAAGACTGCGATTATTGAGATGCTTTCCGGTGCAGAAGTGAAGGTAAATACGGCGACCTTTAAGAATGACACGGTGAATATTAAGAGCAAAGATGATGTGCTGACCTATATGATTCATCTGGGATATCTGGGATACAATGAAACAAGAAAGACAGCTTTTGTGCCAAATGAAGAAATCCGGCAGGAATTGACAATGGCGGCTGAAAGTAAGGCATGGGATGAAATGATAAGTTTCCAGCAGGATTCGGAAAGTTTACTGGATGCAACATTGGATATGGATGGAACGGCGGTTGCTGCGCAGATTGAGAAAATTCACAATGAATATGTATCGGTCATTCAGTACCACAATGAAAATTCGTTGAGCAGCGTACTGGCGATTGCATATCTGAGTGCGATGCAGTATTATTTTAAGCCAATCCGCGAACTGCCGACAGGACGAGGATTTGCTGACTTTGTATTTGTACCAAAGCCAGAGTATAAAAATGACTATCCGGCATTGATCGTCGAACTGAAATGGAACATGAATGCACGAACTGCAATGATGCAGATCAAGGATAGAAAGTATCCGACTTCGATTTTGAACTATACGGGAGAGATATTGCTTGTAGGAATCAATTATGATAAAAACAGCAAAGAACATCAGTGTTTGATTGAGAAGTATGAGAAAGACTGATATATAAGACTATCTTGCTTCACAGCAGAAAGGACAATAGAAACTGGAGACCAGCTATGATAAATAACGAAGTTACGAGACACATTAAAACCCACACAGAACGCTCAAGCGAAGATCAGGCAGCAGTTCATTTTCTGGAAAATCATTTAAAATCGGATGGCAGGATTAATCTGGATTTTGCAGCAGTGGATAAGTGGCCGAACACGGACGGCAGGTTTGAATTTGTGTCCAATCCGGATATTTCAAGGAGACCGGAGCAGGATTTTGTTGTTCAGATCAAAGGAACACATTATTACGAAGAACGGGATGGAAAAATGGTCTATCAATTGAAGAGCCTCGCTTTTCCTGCATTTATTTATCAAAATGTTTCACTTGATCCGGGAATTCTTTTTCTTGTAACGGATCCGGATGAGAGAGGTGAAGAAAGAGTCTTCTGGAAATACATGTCTGCAGAATATGTCCATTCGATTGATTACAGCAAAGACAGCTGTACCGTTAAGTTTGATCTGGAGGACGAGATCAAATATACCGACGAAAGTATTGACCAGTTTTGCAAAAAGCTGGAAGAAATTGCAGAGCACCATTCGTTTGCTGCGCATTTGGATCAAAGAGGATATTCGCAAAAAGAAATACAGAATATCATGGAAGAGTGTAGTAACCGGATCTCGGAGTGTATTGACCGTTCTGAAACATACAATGAAACCAGAGATGATCTTTCGAAAAATATGCTGCGGATATTGAAAGAGTTATGTGTAGCGGCTCTTTTGATGAATGCACTGTCATCCAGGGGTGAAGAAGTGAGCGTGCAGCTGGCATGGGAATCAGCGCTTCTGGATATTGAGACAAAGTATCTGGCTAATTTTTATAAAGGACTGGATTATATTGGATATCGCACGCCGGAAATCGGGCAGTCAGAACGTCTGATGCTGAAATATTATGATTTTATGTGGAAAATCCGGGAGATGGCGAAGCAAAAATTCGGAATGGAGATTCTGGGAAATCTTGAAAAATTTCCACTTTGTATCAATGAACTGGATCAGGAGTATTATGAGATGATTGCAGAAGCGATAGAGTCTGCGGAAATCATTCATCCATTAGTAAATGTAACAAGATTTTATGTACATAAGAAAACAGCTTTTTATGTTGGGAAAGAACGATATTTTGAACTGACGCTGCAGCTTGCAAGTATTTATGCAACCAAGTTTAACCGGATTACTGTATATACCAAGCTGGATATTTCAACCAATTATTCAGTTCAGATTGCATATTCTGAAACTACGATCAAGTTATGGGGTGTGGAATCAAAAATCAAGGTGGTAACAGACTGGAAGGTTTCGATAGAGCCCTCCTGTCTGAATAAAATGGGGAAAATTCTTAAGCGTTCACTCAGAATCAGTTCAAAATATGGAGAATATGATGCATTAATGAGATTCCTGACAATAACAGGTATAAATCTGCTGGATCTGATTGATCTGAAGGAGATTGATTTTAATAAGGTTATCACAGAGATTTACAAAGATGCAAACACAAAGCATTTTAAAGAAATTTTGCAGGAACTGCGGGAAAATTATTCCGCAGATTCGACGGTCAAAGGGAGAAATGTGGTTCGATATCTGTTGTTTCATTTGCGGGAAGAGCTGATAGAAAGTGTTGCGGTAAATCGTTATTCCAAATGCTTAAGTGATAATCTGGGTATTTCGTCGGGATGCTATCCGTTTGAGTCGAATCCATATATATCCAATTTGCCGGATTCCAACAGCAGTGATAAGAGCAGACGGGATTCGATTATCAGAATCGGAAATAGAAATGATTTGGACCGGGCATTTCCATATTTAAAAGTTCAGGACGAGACAATGCGGACAGGAGAAATCTATTTTGAAAAGGATACTCTGGTAACGGACGAGGAAATAAAATCATTTAACGATTCTTTGGATTCATGGGAGCGGCGGCAGGGAAAAAGCTTGGTACAGAAGGACGGATATGTTTATATTGATTTTTACGAACAGACAACTTTACATATTTTGCAGTATCTTATGAAATTATCAAAGTGTGCAAATAGAGAACAGCGTATCATCAATCAAAGATTTTTGAAAGAAAATGAGGATCTGATCAAAGATGCAGTGAAAGAACAGGCTTTGAAAAATGCATTTGTGAAATCGAAGGTTTTACTGATTTATGGGGCAGCAGGAACTGGAAAAACGACTCTTATGAATTATATTTCCAATATGCTGACAGGTGGACGAAAATTATTTCTGGCAAAAACACATACTGCACTGGAGAATCTGAAAAGAAGGATTGAGGATCAGGAAAATGTGGAGTTCAGAAGTACGAAAAGCTTTGTTGAGTCCGGACGGGTTGGAAGATATGATGCTGTTTTTGTGGACGAATGCAGTGTTATTGATAACCGGACAATGGAGAAGATTGTCAATAAAATCGAGGGAAATTCATTACTGATTCTTGCGGGAGATATTCACCAGATAGAAGCCATAGAATTTGGAAACTGGTTCTATTATGCAAAGAATATGATTGTTACGAAAGGCGCAAATGTAGAATTGTCAAATACCTGGAGAACGGATGACCCGAAACTCATTGGTTTATGGAATGAGGTGAGAGAGCATAAGCCACTGATAACGGAAAGAATGGCGATAGATGGTCCGTTTTCAGAGAAAATCGGGGCAGATCTCTTGAAAGAAGATGAATACAAAGATCATGTTGTCCTGTGTCTTAACTATGATGGAAAATTTGGTTTAAATAATATGAACAATTATTTTCAGTGTGCGAATAATAAAGGGGAGTCTGTGGTCTGGGATGAATGGACATATAAAAAAGGTGATCCGGTTTTGTTTAATGACTCCAAGCGTTTTCCGATACTTTACAACAATCTGAAGGGATGGATTGCAGAAATAGAGAAAACGAAAAAGGAAATCCAGTTTACAATCGATATTGATCTAATGCTTACAGAAAAAGAGTGTAAAGAAAATGGGATCGAGTATATCGGGGAGAATGGAAAATATACCAGAATCTGTTTTAGTGTTTTCAAGTACGACAACAATGTTCCAGACGATAAAGAGGATAAGATTGATGAAATGCGTATGAAAGCAGTGGTGCCATTTCAGCTTGCATATGCAGTGTCAATTCATAAGGCGCAGGGGTTGGAATATGATTCTGTAAAAATTGTGATTCCGGACAGTAATTCAGAAAGAGTGACACATGGCGTTTTCTATACGGCAATTACGCGTGCAAAAAAGAAACTGAAAATATATTGGAGTGCGGAAACGATGCAGAGTATTGTTGATGAATTTTCAAACGACGAGATGGGGAACAGGAGTCTGGAGATCATTAAGAAGAAACTGAGCTGATTAGAAGGAGATTGTAAAGAAGTATTTTAAAGTAGAGATGATTATCGAGCTGTTTTGCTGGGAAGCTCTTCCCGCGCTAATCCTAGCGCAGGAAGCCTCTCAGCATTTTTTCTTTCCAGAACCGGTACTTCTGATACCGGATCGGCAGATCCATCCAGGTTTTCTTATCGACTATGCTTCTCTGATGTGTGAAGCATTCAAATCCTTCTTTTCCATGATAGCATCCCATTCCGCTTTCTCCGACACCGCCGAACGGCATCTGGCTGGTGGCGAGGTGGATGATGGTATCGTTGATGCAGCCGCCGCCAAAATGGCATCTGGCAAGGACTTTCTTTTTGGCAGCAGGATCTTCGGTGAAAAGATAGAGTGCAAGCGGGTGTGGATGGGATTCGACCTGCCGGATTGCATCATTCAGGTCAGAATAGGTAAGTACCGGAAGAATCGGTCCGAAAATTTCTTCGCCCATGACCGGATCGTCCCAGGTGACATCTTTTAGGATGGTCGGGGCAATGCGCAGGGCAGACGGATCGGACTCACCTCCACAGACCAGTTTATCGGCAGCAATCAGGTTCTGCAGCCGGTGAAAATGTTTTTCGTTGATGATTTTCCCATAATCTGGATTTTGAAGAGGCTGTTTGCCAAACTGCCGGTGGATTTCTTTTTCCAGTGCCTGAAGCAACTGGTTTCGAACAGAAGCATCGCAGAGGATATAATCCGGGGCAACGCAGGTCTGTCCGCAATTGAGGTATTTTCCGAATATGATCCGTCTTGCGGTGAGAGAAATTTTCGCCGTGGAATCCACGATGCACGGGCTTTTCCCACCAAGCTCCAGAGTGACGGGAGTCAGGTATTCGGCAGCATGACGAAGGACTTCTTTTCCAACCGTTTTTCCTCCGGTGAAAAAGATTTTGTCAAAACGCTGGTTTAAGAGCGCCTGATTTTCTTCCCGGCCTCCGGTGATCATCGTTACATATTCCGGTGGATAGCATTCCTTGAGAAGCTGACTCAGAATCTGACTAGTGTGTGGAGCGTAAGCACTTGGCTTCAGGATGACGGTATTTCCGGCGGCGAGCGCATCGATCAGCGGTTCTAAAGTGAGGAGTACCGGGTAATTCCAGGGACTCATGATCAGTACGGTTCCGTAGGGGGATGGCGATTGAAAGCTTTTGGCGGCGAAGTGTGCCAGCGGAGTAGGGACGGTTTTACAGCGCATCAGCTTTGGTAAATGCTTTTGCATCCAGGTAAGCTCGGAAAGCGTCAGACCGATTTCGCACATATAGCTTTCCATCCGGCTTTTTCCAAGATCCGCTTTTAGTGCTGTGTACAGATCTTGTTCATGGTGTTTGAGTGCAAGTTTTAGCTGTTCTAATTGTTTTAATCGAAAAGAAAGCGGAAGTGTTGCGCCGGTTGCAAAAAAATCACGCTGCGTGGAAATCCGCTGTCTGATTGTCTGTTCATCCATGTGTTTTAACCTCCCAGGTATCTGGATATTTAAGTTTCGATTCCTGTTTTCCAAATTGTGTTTATATTTTTGAAGAGCCTTTTATACTGAAAATAATGTATATTTCTTTTATGATAACGAAAATAAGGGAATTCTTCAACGGTGTGAGTGGCGAAAATGGAAAGAATGTGATAAAATATTTTTGTTTGCAGCAGCAGACTTACATAATTTTATCAAGACAGGAGTTTTAATATATATGGGATACGAGCGTTTGGAAAAGAGTTTAATCGATCTGGTAAAGGAAGAGCAGGCAAAGCTCGGATATCGGAAAGAGATGATTCGGCTTTATTATCCTCTCAGTTCACTGAATCATTTTATGGAGACGAATGCAGATTCGGAAGAAATGCAGGAGCTCCTTGCAGATTTTCCGAAAGCAGCAGAAGATATTTTCGGGGAAGTCGGGATTACACATGTAAAGGACCGTTTTTGCTTTGCTTTATCGGAAAAAGCATCGGAATATGTGCATGAAAATATGAAACCGAATGAATTTATCAAAGAGCTGGTGGAACTTGTCGCAAAGCATGGCTGCACGATGGAAGATATCGAAGTATTGTTCCGTTCTCATTCAGACAAGATCGTGGCAGAACCTATGGATAATGGAGAATTTGACCGGATGATCCGGTTTGAAGAGGGAGAAGACAAGTATTATTATTGCTTTAAAGATGAAGGATGCCATATTATTTATCATCGTTTCCTGCCGGAAGATTATGCAGATTTTGATTTTTAAATCGAACATTGCGGGAATTGCATAGCAATGGAGCAATCCGGTTACATCAGTGAGTGGCAAAATTTACTTTTGACACACACATCATTAAATTGAATAAAAATGGATACAAATTTTGGCTTTAAACCAGATAAGAAAATAAGAAATCGAGGTAACACCAATGAAAATCGGAATATATGATTCAGGGATCGGCGGACTTTCTGTGCTTCACCGCGCACTGAAAAAGATGCCGGAAGCAGAATTTATATATTATGCGGATACAAAGCATGTTCCATACGGAGAAAAGACGAGGGAACAGATCAAAGGATATGTAGAAGAGGTTCTGAATTTCCTGATCGCGAAGGAGGTTGATGCAATCGTAATCGCCTGTAATACGGCAACCAGCGTGGCAACGAAAGAATTCAGAGGCGAATTTGCCGTACCGATCGTCGGTATGGAACCGGCAGTCAAGCGCGCGCTCAAGCTCTATCAGGATATGCAGAAACGGATTCTGGTAACAGCAACACCGGTTACGATAGCCGGAGAAAAATTACACAGCCTTCTGGAAAAAGTAGATACCGAACACGAAGTAGACCTTGCGCCACTTCCAAAACTGGTCCGCTTTGCCGAAGCCGGAAGATTCCAGGACCCGGAAGTAGATGAATATCTGAAAAACAGCCTTCAGAGTTATACACTCAACCAGTATGCTGCAGTCGTACTTGGCTGTACTCACTTCAACTACTTCAAACAATCCTTCCGCAAAATCTTCCCGGGAGAAATCCACTTTGTAGACGGTAACGAAGGCACCCTTCGCCAGCTAAAACGAGTTCTCCCCGAACAAACCACCCCAGGAGAACCCAGCAAAGTCACCTACTACTTCTCCGGAAAACCTGTTGATGATGAGGGGATGAAGAAAATCCAGGCATGTATGATGCAGTTAGATAAAGTATATGAGATCAAGTAAATACTGATATCGAATTATAAAAAATAAAACACTAAAACAAGCCAAATAGTTTATAGTAAAATATAAGAACTATTTGGCTAGTTTTTATTCTTCTCTGGTGGTGTGACAACCTATCTTATTGTACTTCCTGAATCCCAGAAATATCACTATCTATCATCATCGAATAATTGGTATAATACACGACAAACCCAGGCTTGCTTCCATTTGGTTTCTTAACCTGCTTTTTCTCTACATAGTCAACCTCCACCTTTTCAGCCCCGGAATTCTTCGAGTAATGCGCAGCAAGTCTGGCTGCCTCTTCAAAGGTCCGGTCCGGAAGTTCTTCCCCGTTCGTCTTCACGATGACATGGGAACCTGGTGCTTTTTTCGCATGGAACCACCAGTCCCCGCCATTTGCAAAATGGAAGGTGAGTTCTTCGTTCTGAAGATTATTTTTTCCAACATACATATGGAAACCGTCTGAAGAAATATAGTGGAACGGTTTGCTTGTGATCTTCACCTTTTTGGCAGACTGCTTTCTGCGGATAAATCCACTTTCGATCAGTTCTTCCTTGATCTGGATCAGGTCATCCTCGCTTCGTGCAATATCCAGGGATTTGCTGACGGACTCCAGATAATCAATCTCATCTTTCGTTTCTTTGATCAGTTCTGAAAGAGCCTCGAAAGTACGTTTCTGTTTATTATACCGGTCAAAATATTTCTTTGCATTTTCCTGTGGTGTTTTCTGCGGATCCAGCGGAATTTTGATCATTTCGTTAGTATAATAATTGAGTGCTTCCAGTTCTTTTGCACCTTCTTCCAGATTGTAACCGTAGGTGTGGATCAGTTCCCCGTATACCTTGTATTTATCGCGGTTTTCCGTATCGCGAAGCTGCTTTAACTGCAGGTCGTATTTCTTGCGGTTACGTTCCAGGGCTGTCTGAACCACACGGCGCAGATCCGAAGATTTCTGGCGGATCCGGGTGATCAGATCACGGGAAGAATAATAAGTCCGGATCACTTCGGAAATCGAATCATAAGATTTTACCTGATAGTTGGAAAAGTGGGTGAGCAGAAGAGATGAGAACTCTTTCGGCTCATTTCCATCGTAATAAATAGCAGGAGAGAATTTGCTTTCTGTCACCTGCTCCATAAAATAGGTAAACTGCCGGTACAGATGCGCCAGCAGATCACCGGACATCTCCGATGCCGGAACAGAAGAGTCGATTCCTGTCAGATAGCAGATCTCTTCGGCGACAACCGGACTGATTCCGGTAAAACTGTTGTAGATCGCTTTTCCGACCGGCATTGGTTTGGAGAGAAGTTCCTGTGTGAAATTTTCCTCCGGTATGCCAAGTGGATTCTCTTTTTTCATAGTATCCGGGATAAAATATTCTCTTCCCGGAAGAACCTCACGCACAGAACTCATCTGCGCGGAAACATGCTTGATACTGTCGATGATCATTCCTTTTTCATTACAGAAAATAATATTGCTGTGCTTGCCCATGATCTCAACGATCAGGGATTTGCGGCACAGATCTCCAAGTTCATCCAGGTGCTCGATCTCGAAGCGGATGATCCGTTCCAGGGAAGGCTGAGAAATGCCTACGATGCGGCCATTTGCAATATGTTTTCTCAGAAGCATACAGAAATTCGGCGCAGTCATCGGACTTGGTTTGTTATCTCTGGACAGATAGATCAGCGGCAGGGATGCACTTGCGGAGATGACCAGTCTTACCTGTCCTTTTGCAGGTTTGATCGTGAGAAGCAGTTCATCATTTTCCGGCTGTGCGATCTTGGCGATTCGTCCGTTCAGGATGGTATCATTTAATTCTTTTACGATATTTGCGATTGTAATTCCATCAAAAGCCATTTTAAAAATTCACCTCATATTTATCCGGGAATATGCCAGGGCACATTCTTTTTTCAATGGGCTCATTATAGCATAGAGAGGCATGCATAGACAAGTGAAAATGCCTTGTCACCCGGTTGACGAGTAAGTGTAAATGAACTATAATAATCGATAGTAAAACGGCCCTTAAAAGGTCAGTAAGAAGAGGGAAAATCAAATGATAAAAAGTATGACAGGCTTTGGACGGCGTGAGATCGCCGAAGCAGACCGCAAATTTACCGTAGAGATGAAGGGGGTTAATCACCGTTACCTGGATGTGAATATCCGCATGCCAAAAAAGCTTAACTTCTTTGAGTCCGCGATCCGCAACCTGCTCAAGCAGTATGTGCAGAGAGGAAAGATTGATATTTTCATCGGGTATGAAGATATGACAGAAAGCCAGATGACTTTGAAATATAATCAGAAGCTGGCAGAAGAATATATGGCAAGCTTTAAGCAGATGGAAGAACAGTTTGGGCTTGACAATGATGTGCGGGTATCCACACTTGCACGCTGCCCGGAAGTCCTTACGATGGAAGAACAGTCTGTGGATGAGGAAGAACTGTGGAGTGGTCTTGAAAAAGCAATGAAAGGCGCATGCGAACAGTTTGTACAGACCAAGACTACAGAAGGTGAGAACCTGAAAAAGGATATCGTTGGTAAGCTGGATGGAATGCTGGAAGTTGTTGCAAGGGTTGAAGAGCGATCTCCGCAGATCGTTGCTGAATACCGGGAGAAGCTGGAAACGAAAGTGAAGGAGCTTCTTGGGGACACCCAGATTGACGAAGGACGGATCGCGGCTGAGGTTGTGATCTTCTCTGACAAGATCTGTACAGATGAAGAAGTGGTAAGGCTGAAAAGCCATATCAAGCATATGAAGGAAACTCTGGAACAGACAGAGGGAATCGGACGCAAGCTTGATTTCATTGCGCAAGAGATGAACCGTGAGGCGAACACGATCTTATCCAAGGCAAATGATCTGGAAGTATCCAATTATGCGATCGATCTGAAGACTGAGATTGAAAAAGTCCGTGAGCAGATTCAAAATATTGAATAAAGCTTTGAAAAATGTAAAAAGATGTGTTAAAATAACATTTCAATGTCTGAGTATGCAGGAGAACTGATTATGAGAGAAAAAAAAGGAATTCTTATTGTAGTATCCGGATTTTCCGGAGCCGGTAAGGGAACACTGATGAAAAAGCTGATGCAGGACTATGATAATTATGCATTATCGATCTCTGCAACCACGCGACAGCCTCGTGTCGGGGAAGAAGATGGAAGAGAGTATTTTTTCAGAACCAAAGAAGAATTTGAAAAAATGATTGCGCGTGATGAGCTTATAGAGTATGCTAGATATGTAGAAAATTACTATGGAACTCCGAAGCAGTATGTTATGGAGCAGTTAGAGGCAGGCAAGGATGTGATCCTTGAGATTGAGATCCAGGGTGCGTTGAAAGTGAAAGAGAAGTATCCGGATACCCTGCTGATGTTCGTGACTCCGCCGAGTGCGCAGGTACTGAAAGACAGACTGGTAGGACGGGGAACCGAGACCGCAGAAGTGATCGATTCGAGAATGAAGCGGGCAGTAGAAGAATCACAGGGCGTAGAGAAGTACGATTATCTTGTGATCAATGATGACCTGGAGCGCTGCGCAAAAGAGATGCACAGCATTATTCAGGGTGAGCATGACCGGGTAAGCCGGAATGCTGACTTTATAGATGATATCAGAAAAGAACTGAAGGAACTGTAGGAAAGGAGCAGAATTTATGTTACATCCATCATATACCGATTTGATGAAAGTAGTAAATCAGGACGTGGAAGAAGGCGCAACTAAGATTGTCAACAGCCGTTATTCTATCGTTCTTGCAACAGCAAAGAGAGCGAGACAGATCATTGACGGCGAGATGCCGCTTGTTCCTGTTAAGGACGGCGAAAAGCCGCTTTCTATTGCAATTGATGAGCTGAACAGTGGAAAGATCAAAATTATTGCAGAAGATGCAGATAAATAAAAGAAGTTCGATACCCTGCAGCTGTCTGCGGGGTATTCTTATGATAGGGGATTTTATTTTTCGGTGAAGATGATTTCCCCTGCCGCCCAGAAATTATGCTTGAGGAGAAATTTATTTTATGAATATATTATTCATTTCATTAGGCTGTGACAAGAACCTTGTGGATTCGGAGGTCATGCTTGGGATTCTTGCAAAGGACGGTCATCAGATGGTGGACGATGAGACAATGGCAGATGTCATTATCATTAACACCTGCTGCTTTATCCATGACGCAAAGGAAGAGAGTATCCAGAATATTCTTGAGATGGCAGATCTGAAGAAGACCGGTAGATTAAAAGCCCTGATCGTAACAGGCTGTCTTGCACAGAGATACAAAGAAGAGATCATTCAGGAAATCCCGGAAGTTGATGCGGTTCTCGGAACGACTTCTTATGAAGAGATCGCACACGTGATCGATGGAGTTTTAAGTGACAGTCCGATGGAGCGCGGAGATGTGCGCCTGACTATGAAGGATGTGGATTATCTCCCGGTGACAGACACGCACCGTATGGTGACGACCGGCGGACATTTCGCTTATCTGAAGATTGCAGAAGGCTGTGACAAGCACTGTACTTACTGTATTATCCCGAAGGTACGAGGAGATTTCCGGAGTGTGCCGATGGAGCATCTGCTGGAGGAAGCGCAGAATCTGGTAGACGGAGGGGTGAAGGAGCTGATCCTGGTAGCACAGGAGACCACCATGTACGGAACCGATCTGTACGGGGAGAAGCGGCTTCCACAGCTTTTGAGAGCGCTTTGCAAGATCAGCGGACTTCGCTGGATCCGTATTTTATATTGCTATCCGGAGGAAATCACGGATGAGCTGATTCAGGTGATCAAGGAGGAACCAAAGATCTGCCATTATCTGGATCTCCCGATCCAGCATGCAAGCGATGGTATCCTGAAGAGAATGGGAAGACGGACTTCCAGAGCGCAGCTCATCGAGACCATTGAGAAGCTTCGACGTGAGATCCCGGATATCGCACTTCGCACAACTTTGATCACTGGATTCCCGGGAGAGACACAGGAACAGCATGAAGAGCTGATGGATTTTGTGGATCAGATGGAATTCGACAGACTTGGCGTATTTACCTACTCACCGGAAGAGGATACTCCTGCAGCATCTATGCCGGATCAGATCCCGGAAGAAGTCAAAGAGGAACGTCAGGCAGAGCTCATGGAACTTCAGCAGGATATCGTATTTGACCAGGCAGAAGACCGGATTGGGGAAGAGCTGCTTGTGATGATCGAAGGCAAGGTGGCAGATGAGAATGCCTATGTGGGAAGAACCTACCGGGATGCGCCGAATGTAGACGGACTTATTTTTGTGAACACATCGGAAGAACTGATGTCAGGAGATTTTGCAAGGGTAAAAGTGACCGGATCGGCAGATTATGATTTGATAGGAGAGTTATTATGAATTTACCAAATAAGTTAACGATTTTACGAGTGATTTTAATTCCGTTTTTTGTAGTGTTTATGTTATTTGATATTACCGGAGCAGCAGATAAGTGGATCGCACTTGTGATCTTCTGTGTTGCCAGCCTGACGGATATGCTGGATGGGAAAATCGCCAGAAAGTACAACCTGGTAACGAACTTCGGTAAATTTATGGATCCGCTTGCAGACAAGCTGCTGGTATGTACCGCGCTGATCTGTCTGACATCTATGAACCGACTGAATGTTATTGTTGTTCTGGTGATCATTGCCAGAGAATTTATCATCAGCGGATTCCGTCTGGTTGCTTCTGACAATGGAATCGTCATTGCGGCAAGCTACTGGGGAAAATTCAAAACCGTATCACAGATGGCACTGATCATTGTGCTGATCATGGATCTGGGCGGTGTGTGGAATGTTGTAGGAACAGTCCTTACATGGGTAGCACTGCTCCTGACCGTCGTTTCACTGATCGATTATATTGCAAAGAACAAACAGGTATTAACACAGGGAGGCATGTAAAATGGTTGTAGAGCTGATTTCTGTCGGCACTGAAATTTTACTTGGCAACATTGTGAATACAAACGCAGCATACCTAGCAGAGAAATGTGCTCTGCTAGGTTGTTCTTTATATCACCAGACTGTTGTCGGTGACAATGAAGAGCGTATGGAAGAAGCAATCCGCCAGGCAATAGAGCGCGCTGATATCGTAATTCTGACAGGGGGACTTGGCCCTACCAAGGATGATCTGACAAAAGAAGTAACCGCAAAGGTATTTGGCAGAAAACTTTATATAGATGAACATTCCAGGGCACGAATCCGGGACTATTTTGAGAAGATTAAGAGTAAAAAGGTGACAGAGAATAACTGGAAGCAGGCGTTGGTTCCGGAAGGCGCGATCGTGATCGACAATCTGAACGGAACGGCACCTGGACTGATCCTGGAGGATAAAGAGCGCGGCAAAGCAGCGATCCTGATCCCTGGGCCTCCGAATGAGATGAAGCCGATGTTTGAACACGACATTGCACCGTACCTCAATAAAAAGCAGCCGGAGGGAATCTATTCCCATATGGTAAAAGTGTGCGGGATCGGGGAAAGCAGGGCAGAGACCATGGTTGCGGATCTGATGGATGCACAGACCAATCCGACGCTTGCGCCTTATGCAAAGACAGGAGAGGTACATTTTCGTGTGACTGCAAGAGCATGCTCTGAAGAAGCGGCAGAAAAATTGATGGAGCCGATGATCGAAGAGATGAAGAAGCGTTTTGGTGATGCTGTTTATACGACCGAAGAGAATGTGACACTGGAAGAGTCGGTGATCCGTCTTCTGGAAGAGAAGAAGATGACTGTGACAACGGCAGAATCCTGTACAGGCGGAAAGCTTTCCGGCAGACTTCTGAATGTGTCGGGAGCTTCCGGCGTGTACAATGAAGGATATATTACTTATGCGAATGCATCGAAGGAAAAGATCCTTGGTGTGAAGCATGAGACACTGGAAACCTACGGGGCAGTCAGTGAACAGACAGCAGCGGAGATGGCACTTGGGGCAGCAAAGGCGGCAGGTGCGGATGCGGCACTTAGTGTAACCGGAATCGCAGGACCTGGCGGCGGTACAGCGGAAAAACCGGTCGGACTTGTGTATATCGGATGTGCGGTAAAAGGAGAGGTAACGGTAAGAGAGTACCGTTTTACCGGCAATCGTGAGAAGAACCGGGACTATGCGGTTGCACGTGCGATCACGCTCTTGCGGGAAGAACTTTTAAAGAGGGCGTAAGAGAGAAAACCAGTTCATTCTGGAAAAGATGAGGTACAGAAAAATGATCATAAAAAGACTATATAGCAGTCAGGAGGTTGTGGAAGGTCTGCATCTGGTATGGGATGTATTTATCAGAGAAAACGCCAATTCCTGTACACAGCAGGGAATCGAGGAATTTGCCCGTTTTATCAAGATGGAGAATTTTATGCCTCTTGTCGAAAGCGGAGAGATGATCGTCTTTGGCGCGGTAGAAGGACAGGATCTTGGCGGTGTCGGAGCCGTGCGGAGGGATGGACATATTTCCCTTCTGTTTGTCCGCCCGGATTTGCGGAGAAAAGGGATTGCGAAGGCTCTTGTCGGTGAAATGTGCAGATACTGTACGATGCAGTTTGCTCTGATGCGTATGACGGTCAATGCATCGGTTGTGAGTACGGAAGCTTATCACCATATGGGATTCCGGGATCTGGCACCGGTTCAGGAAAAGAACGGGATCCGTTTTGTTCCGATGGATTTGATGATATTACCGGCAAATGTAAGATCTTCCTATAATGGAAAGAAACATACGGGACTTTTTATCGGGATCGCAGTTACCGTACTTATTTTTCTGATATTCCTGGGACTGCTTTTCGGAAAAATCATCAGCAATTTTGCGAGTGGTGAAGGAAAACAGGAGGATTCGTCACAGATTTTTGAATATAACCCGGATGAGGACGGAGAAATTGACGATATCTTTGGCAGTAATGGAAATGAAGAGGATAATAAGGACAGCAGTTCTGAAGAAGCACAGGGAATCGAGGCAATTGAAGGCTACGAGGCAGAAAATCTGCCGTATACGATCACGGAGGAAAATTACACTTATTTTTCCAATGGAAATAAAGGCGAATATCCGATGCAGTTTGATGTCAAATATCCGCAGATCACAGGTGTGGAAGGTGAAAATATTGACAATATCAATGAAATGCTGAAGGACTGTGCGATGAGTACGGTCAATACCTTATATCTGGCTCCGAGTGATTCTATGAAAGAGAAAATGTTGGAGGAATCGAACCCGTTTTTAGGAAGTCTTGTAACGTACAAGGTTTCTTATGCAGGAGAAGATTTTATCAGCGTAGCATTCAATGATATTTATTATGCAGGAAATACTTCTGCACAGTATTGTGACCTCCGTACCCGCAACATCCGCATTTCTGACGCAAAGCAGTTTGAAGTGGCAGATATTGTGGATCTAAGCGATGCATTTATGCACGATTGGATGAAAAAAATGAAGGGTGAAGCACCATCGGCAGAGGTGTTAAGCAGTGTGAAATTAAATGATTTCCGACAGATTTTAAATGGGGAAATCCTGGAGAACCGGTACTTTGATGCATTCTTTGTAGATAAGGATGGAATTGAGATCGGAATTACTTACCATTACCCGGGAGATGGAAAAAAATCATCTGCGGAGAGTGGATGGATCACAGCGCCGTTTACTATGAAAGAAATAATTGAATATAAAACAGACAGTGAGTTCTGGAATCTTGTACAAAGTAACAATTGACGAATGTCGAAAATTGTGCGAAAATAAATACATATGGTGTTAAAACAATCACAAACGCCTTATAAAAGAAAAACAGATGTATTTGAAAGGAGTTTTAACATGATTTATTCACATGAAGTAGAAATGATGTGTCCGGTAGCTCAGGGTGCAAACCACGGACCAGCTCCAATTCCGGAAGAAGCAAAATGGGTAAAGGCTAAAGAAATCAAAGATATTTCCGGTCTTACACATGGTGTCGGCTGGTGTGCTCCACAGCAGGGTGCATGCAAACTTACTTTGAACGTTAAAGATGGTATTATTCAGGAAGCACTTGTGGAGACTATCGGATGTTCAGGAATGACTCATTCCGCAGCTATGGCTTCAGAAATTCTTCCAGGAAAGACTATTTTGGAAGCACTTAACACAGACCTTGTCTGTGATGCAATTAATACAGCAATGAGAGAACTTTTCTTACAGATCGTATACGGAAGAACTCAGAGTGCATTCTCAGAAGAAGGACTTCCGATCGGTGCAGGACTTGAAGACCTTGGTAAAGGACTTCGTTCACAGGTTGGTACAATGTACGGAACTCTCGCAAAAGGACCACGTTACCTGGAAATGGCAGAAGGTTATGTAACAGGAATCGCTCTTGATGACCATGATGAAATCATCGGATACCAGTTCGTAAGTCTTGGAAAATTCACAGACTTTGTCAAAGCAGGCGATACTCCGAACGAAGCTTGGGAAAAAGCTAAAGGACAGTACGGACGTGTAGCTGATGCCGTTAAGATCATTGATCCGCGTAAAAACTAATTACATACATAAGTAATTAACGGGTTATATAGGCAACAATATTTTCAGGAGGACAATTAAATGGCTTTATTTGAATCATATGAGAGAAGAATTGATAAAATCAATGAAGTTTTAAACAGCTATGGCATTGCTTCACTCGAAGAAGCTGAAAAGATCACAAAGGATGCCGGACTGGATGTATACAACCAGATCAAAGGTATTCAGCCAATCTGTTTTGAAAACGCATGCTGGGCTTACATCACAGGTGCAGCAATCGCAATCAAAAAAGGATGTACAAGAGCAGCAGACGCTGCAGCAGCAATCGGAGAAGGACTTCAGGCTTTCTGTATTCCGGGATCTGTAGCAGATCAGAGAAAAGTAGGTCTGGGACATGGTAACCTTGGAAAGATGCTTCTTGAAGAAACAACAGACTGCTTCTGCTTCCTTGCAGGACATGAATCATTCGCAGCTGCTGAAGGTGCAATCGGTATCGCTGAAAAAGCAAACAAAGTTCGTCAGAAACCTCTTCGTGTTATCCTGAACGGTCTTGGAAAAGATGCTGCAAAGATCATTTCAAGAATTAACGGATTCACATATGTTCAGACAGACTATGACTATTATACAGGAGAACTGAAAGAAGTTCAGAGAATCGCTTACTCTGACGGACTCCGTTCTAAAGTAAACTGCTACGGTGCAAATGATGTACGTGAAGGTGTAGCTATCATGTGGAAAGAAGGCGTTGACGTTTCTATCACAGGTAACTCTACAAACCCGACACGTTTCCAGCATCCGGTTGCAGGTACATACAAGAAAGAATGCGTAGAAGCAGGAAAGAAATACTTCTCAGTTGCTTCAGGTGGTGGTACAGGACGTACACTTCACCCGGACAACATGGCAGCAGGACCGGCTTCTTACGGTATGACAGATACACTCGGACGTATGCACTCTGATGCACAGTTCGCAGGATCTTCATCTGTACCGGCTCACGTAGAAATGATGGGTCTTATCGGTGCAGGTAACAACCCGATGGTCGGAATGACAGTCGCTGTTGCTGTAAGCATTGAGGAAGCTCACAAAGCTGGTAAATTCTAAGAAATTTATTTACAGGGAGAGGCGTAGCGCCTCTCCCTTTGTATATACAAATCAAAGAAGAACCTGCCGGTCCGATTATTTTATATCAAATCTTTCTTTTATCACTAAATCCTATCTCTCACATATACTAATACCACATCTGATCGAATTATTTTTCAAAAGAAATCTTCCTTAAAATCCCCAAAAAGAAAGGCAGGCTATCCAGATAATGGAGCAACTTATGGATTATGTAAAACCGGAACTGCTTATTGTGACCGCAGTTCTATACTTTTTCGGAATTGCACTTAAACAAGCAGAATTTATCAAAGATAAATATATTCCGATCACGCTTGGGGCGACAGGCATTATCATCTGCGGGATCTGGGTGACATCTACCGCACATTTCGCAGGAGCACAGGATGTGTTGACCGCAGTTTTCGCATCCGTAACGCAGGGCATTGTTGTTGCAGGACTGAGTACCTACATCCATCAGATCATCAAGCAGGCAGGAAAAGAAGAGTAGGAGTAGAAGTGGTATGGCATTAAATGGAATTGACATCAGCAACTGGCAAAGTGGGATCAATCTTGCGGTTGTCCCGTGTGATTTTGTGGTGATTAAGGCGACAGAAGGAACCGGTTATGTAAATCCGGATTACGGAAGAGCCTACCGTCAGGCGAAAACAGCAGGGAAATGCCTGGGCATTTATCACTATGCGTCTGGTGGAAATATACAGGCGGAGGCAGAATATTTTCTGAAGAATGCAGGGAGCCGTGTGGGGGAGGCAATGCTTGTGCTGGACTGGGAAGGGCGGTCCAATCCGGCATTTGGTGTGAATGACCGGGAATGGGTGAAAGCCTGGTGTAATTATATTTCAACAAAGACCAGCGTCAATCCTGTGATTTATGTGCAGCAAAGTATGATGAGCCGATTGCAGAATATCGGAAACTATGGACTGTGGGTAGCGCAGTACGCGAGTATGGAGCCAATCGGGTACCAGGAAAATCCATGGAATGAGGGTGCATATGCCTGTGTGATGCGGCAGTACAGTTCTTCGGGAAGATTAAGCGGATGGAATGGCAATCTGGATTTGAATAAATTCTACGGAGACCGGCAGGCGTGGAACCGGTATGCTGGAAAAGGAAACCAGACAACTCCAGAGAAACCTTCTGAAGAGGAAGAAAACAAGGAAGGAACTACGCTGGATCTGGTTTTTCGGACGATGCGTGGAGAATTTGGAAATGGGGAAGAACGGAAAAGCTGGCTTGGAACCAGATATGGAGAAGTGCAGGGGATGATCGACTATATTTCCGGTGCCAGTACAGAGACACTGGCAAAGGAAGTGCGTGCCGGGAAATATGGCAACGGGGAAGTGCGGAAAACGGTTCTGGGGAAACGGTATGAAGAAGTACAAAGCAGAGTCAATGCCGAAGAAAACAAGTATCATATCGTCAAATCCGGGGATACGCTTTCGAAAATTGCAGCGATATACGGAACATCTTATCAGGAAATCGCAAGGTTGAACAAACTACAAAATCCGAATCTGATTTATGTCGGTCAGAGGCTGCGGATCAAATAACCGGCTAATAGATTTGATATTCAGAATCTGGTCTTTGAATTCAGTAATTTGACAAAAAGAGCTATTGTTTTCAGCTTTTTGGTGTGCTATGATGAAAAAAATGAATACACAGGAGGTTTTGGGATATGGATAATAACTTAAATGACCAGACAACTGAGAATAGTGAAGGGGAGGAAAAGAGTCCATCTTCTTACACCGATCCCAATGCAGGATATACAGAAGAAGAGCCGCAGGCAAAGAATGACAATAGCGTGCCAAAAGAGGCAGCGGACGATAATTTAAAGCAGGAAGAAAAAAGTCATCCGGCATATACTTACGGTGAAATGCCAAAGTCAGAAAACGGAAGCGGTTACGGACAGTCAGCACCGGGCGGAAGCGCTTGCCATTCCGGAACTTCGGATGGAACTTATGAAAATAATACTTACAACGGAAATTCGTATTATAACGGAACCAATCAGAGCGGAGCTTATACCAATGGGTACTCTGACAACCGGTATCAGAATAGCGGTTATAATACCGGATTTAACGCGAGCGGCTACAATAACAATTACAATAGCCAGAACAATTATCAGATGCCGCCAAAGCAGATGGATCTATCTCTACTTTCTACCGGAGAATGGCTTTTAACGATGATTGTCGGAATTATTCCATGTGCGGGACTGATTCTGTATATTATCTGGGCGTTTGGTAATAGTGGCAATCTGAACCGGCGCAACTACTGCAGAGCATCCCTGATCCTTCAGGTGATTTCCTATGTGCTTGTGATTTTCTTTGTTATCATCGCAGCGATCGGCAGAGTAAGCTATTATGGTTATTAAATAAGTATCTGGCAGGCTTTTCGGCAAGGCAGCAGTGCTTTGCTGAAAAGCTTTTTCGTTTTTTTAGAAATTCTTTAGAAATCTATTCCGGTTCTCTTTAGCTTTAGGAGATAGACTATAGTCAAGGATGAGAAAAAGAGGAGAAAAGCAGTTATGGAAATGAATCATGTACTGGTCGTTGAAGACGACAAGGAAATCAGAGAAGGTGTGGAAATTTACCTGAAAAGTCAGGGATATGAAGTATTTCAGGCGGCAGATGGGATTGAAGGTCTGGAAGTGATCGAGAAAGAGGAAATCCATCTTGCAATCGTCGATATTATGATGCCGCGGATGGATGGAATCCGTATGACGATGAAGCTTCGGGAAAAATATGATTTTCCGGTGATCATGCTGTCGGCAAAATCAGAGGAAGTGGATAAGATCATGGGACTGAATATCGGAGCAGATGATTATGTGACGAAGCCATTTACACCGATGGAGCTTCTTGCGAGGGTGAATTCACAGCTCAGAAGATACCGGATGTTTGCAGAGAAGCTAAGAGACCGTGAAGAAAATCAGAATATCCATGTGATCGGCGGTCTGGAGCTGAATGAAGATACGGTGGAGGTATCGGTTGACGGAGAGCCGGTGCGCCTGACACCGATTGAGTACAAAATCCTGCTTCTCCTTATGAAGAGTCCTGGAAGAGTTTTTTCGGCAGAGGAAATTTACGAGCGTGTATGGAATGAAAAAGCGATCAATACCGATACGATCATGGTCCATATCCGGAATATCCGTGAAAAAATTGAGAGCTGCCCGAAAGAACCAAAATATTTAAAGGTGGTGTGGGGCGTTGGATACAAAATCGAAAAACAGGCATAAACTAGGGATTGTCCTGATTTTAGGTGTAATCTTACTTGCGACGGTGATCGTGTTAGGAAACTATAATACTTTTTATAAGAATGCAAAAAAGGAGCAGGACAGTCTGACACAGAACTACCGGACGAGTGAGTCCTTTATGAAGACATTTATCCGGGACTGCTATGTATTGTATTCCAAAGAATCCGGAAACGAATATAACGTAAAGTTTCTGGATGATTATTATCCGGAATTTGATGAGAAATTTAACCGGCAGATTGCATATATGAATTACCAGGTGCAGGATGCAAAAGGAGAGGTAATCGATGGATACCGGTCGAATAGAGATTCCTGGGAAAAAGTGAAAGATACCGAGCTTGCAGATTATGCTCTTGGGATTAAGATCTCGTTTGACAAAAACGGTGAAATCAAGATTGATCAGGTGATGGGAACGGAAGTAACCAAACAGGAAGCTGTTCTGAAGATCCTGACCTCAAATCTGCCGGAAAAAATATTTGAATATGAAGATGAAAGTGAGATTGAAAATATTTCACCAAAAGACAGGACCTATTATTTCATGATGACGGAAGCAAAGCTGAATGCTTATGTTATGCGGGTATATCCGATTACTTCAATGGTGGGAAACGCGGCGGTTTATACAATCTTGACCCTTATATTGTTGGTCGCACTTCTGGCATGGCTGATTCCGATGAAGAAAGATCTGCATACAGGAGATGAAAAAATTTTCCATGTACCATTTGAAATTGCGATAGCGACTGGTATTACTGGAATTAGCCTGATTTTCAGCTATCTTGGAGAACTGATTATGCACGCGAAAGGAAATGTGTGGCCAATCGATTTTCTGGTCTGGTTTGTTTTCTTTGCAGTCATGTACTGGGTATCCGGCTGTGTACGCCAGATCCGGCTTCTTGGAGTAAAGGAATATGTGAAAAAAAGAGTTCTGCTGATCTGGATCTGGAGAAGATTCGGAAACGGAATCCGAGGCGGTATCCGCTGGTGCAAGAATAAGATCGAAGCATTTTATCATTCTCTGGATCAGTTCAATTTCAAGGAAAAGAACAATAAGATTATTTTGAAAATCGTGCTGTTCAATTTCGCAATACTGCTGGTGATCTGTTCATTCTGGTATTACGGAATTGCAGGACTGATCGTATATTCTGTAATCCTGTTCCTGATCCTGCAAAAATATTTTAATGATCTCCGGAAAAAATATGCATTGCTTTTGGAGGCAACCAATAAAATTGCAGACGGAAATCTGGATGTAGAGATTGAAGGTGATCTTGGTGTGTTCAGTCCGTTCCGTAATGAAATCCAGAAGATCCAGACCGGATTTAAGAAAGCGGTAAAGGAAGAAGTAAAAAGCCAGCGTATGAAAACAGAACTGATCACAAACGTATCACATGATCTGAAAACACCGCTGACTGCGATCATAACCTATGTGAATCTGTTGAAAGACGAGAAAGATGAGGAAAAGCGAAAGGATTATATTGATATTCTGGAACGTAAATCTATGCGTCTGAAAGTCCTGATCGAAGACCTCTTTGAGATCAGCAAAGCAAGCAGCCAGAATGTAAAGCTGAATTTGATGAACGTGGATATCGTCAATCTGTTTAAACAGGTAAAATTTGAGCTGGAAGATAAGTTCGAAGAAAAAGGTCTGGAGTTCAGGACCACTTTCCCGGAAGAAAAAGTGATTCTTTGTCTGGACAGTCAGAAGACCTACCGGATCTTTGAGAATCTTCTGAATAACATTGTAAAATATGCACTTCCGGGAACAAGAGTTTATGTGGAAATCGAAAAGACGGAGAAAGATGTATTTATCCGCCTGAAAAATATTTCCGCAACCGAGCTCACCTTCAATCCGGAAGAAATTACAGAACGCTTCGTCCGCGGAGATGAGTCCCGCAATACCGAAGGCTCCGGTCTTGGCCTTGCAATTGTAAAAAGCTTCGTAGGTCTCCAGGGTGGAAGCTTCCACATCGAAACCGAAGCAGACCTCTTCAAAGCCGAAATCCGCTGGGCTTTGCCGGGAGAAGAGACAGTGAAGCAGGAAGCATAAGAAAAATAAATGGTATCGGATTCGATTTTTTTTACAACTGAATCTGGTACCATTTATTTTTCTGATTTGTCTCACAACCTACATCATTCAACTTTTTTACTTTGGAAATCCGCTAGAGTAATGAATCTCATAATCATCCGTGATAAAGAGTGCCTCTGCCCCCTTGATTCCTTCGATATATTTCAATCCATCATCTAACCCCATCGCAAAGCAGGTTGTACTAAGTGCGTCCGCTTCCGTAGAAGAGTCACAGACAATACTCACCCCAAGCAGATTATTTTTATAAGGATACCCAGTTTTCGGATCTAAGATATGGTGATAAATCTTGTCGCCCACCTTAAAATACCGCTCATAAATCCCGGAAGAAACTACAGATTGATCCTTGATCTTTACACTGGTGATCGCTTCTCCATTCTGTGCAAACGGCTTCTGGATCCCGATATTATAATCCGAGCCATCCGGTTTGCCGTCAAGAGCCAGCACATTTCCGCCCAGATTGATCAGCGCATGGGATACATTCTGCTCTTTCAGATATGCTTTCAGCTGATCCGCAATATATCCCTTTGCAATTCCGCCAAGATCAATAGCCGCCTCCGGATCCAGAAGCTGAACCGTATTTCCATCAACCCTCACATTCTCATATCCGATATGATTTTTCGCTTCCTGAATCGCCGCATCATCCGGAACGGTCCCCGTATTATTCTTAAAATCCCACAAGTCACTAAGTGGAGCGATCGTAATATCAAACTTTCCATCTGCCAGACGGCTGTATTCCACGCCTTTCTGAATCAAATCCACCGTATCACCCGAAAGTGTCACAGGCTCCCCGTTTGCATGGTTCAGCTCATAAATCTCGCTTCCTTCCGAAGTCCGGCTAAACCGCGAATTATAATCCTCGCATTTCGCCACACAAGCATCCAGAACATCCTCTGAATCCTTATCATAAACCGTAATCGTCACCACCGTATCAAACACGGTAACCGTCCGCGACACCGGCTGCGGCGAACTCCCAGAACATCCGCCCAGACAAAAAGTCCCAAACAAACTCAAACAAATACCAATTCCCAAACTTTTTATTTTCATCGCAAACCTCCTCAAACCATAACCTACAGCATTGTTTTTTTCATAAACTTCCTAAAAACGACATAATGAAAATTTACGAATCTCAGGTCTGTGCAACCAGCTAATGCACAGCCGTAAGGGAAGCGAAAGTCCTGCACGCCTCTATTTTGTGCAATGGAGATGAAACACAAAAATCGTGGAAGCCATTGCTGAACACGATTTTCGCCCTAAGTGGTTCATCGGAATGGTTTGCACAACTTGAGGTGTGCAGGACTTTCGCTTCCCTTCCGGCGTCCCCATTTTCTTCTTCCACAAACCGTCCCATTCGTCAATTACCCCATTATACGTTCCCCTATGAAAAAAATCAATCGAACACTTGATTGCATTAGATAAAATGATGTGTTAGAATAAACAAAGAAAAAGGAGAACCCTATGAGCCATAAAGAAAATAAGAGCCATGAGGAGAAAGCATCCGGTTTCAAAAAGAATGATCTGATTCTTGTCCTCCTTGTATTTGCTGCGGCAGGCATTTTTTTTGCAGGACATCTATTCACGAGCCAGAAAAGCGCAGGCGTTGTAGAAATACAGATTGACGGGAAAGTGGTAGAGACACTGGATCTGCAGAAAGAGCGTGCATTTAAGATCAACGGAGGAACGAACACCGTGCAGATCGAGAACGGAAAAGTGAAAATGGCAGCGGCCAACTGTCCGGATCAGATCTGTGTACACCAGAAAGCAATTTCAAGGAACGGAGAGAGTATTATCTGCCTTCCGAATAAGATCGTTCTGAAAATTGTCGATGGAGAAGAAGCCGAACTGGATGCGGTGACGAATTAAGATATGAAGAAAAATACAGTCAGAATAGCGTGGTTTGGTGTATTTACTGCCCTTGCGCTGATATTTAGTTATGTAGAGACTCTGATCCCGTTTCAGATCGGGATTCCGGGGATTAAGCTTGGACTGGCGAATCTGATCGTTGTGGTGGCACTGTACAAGATGGGTGGAAAGGATGCCCTGTTGCTTTCGGTGACGCGTATCGTGCTGTCCGGATTTATTTTTGCCAGTCTGTTTAGTATTTTATACAGTCTGGCAGGCGGACTTTTAAGCCTTGCAGTGATGGTGATTTTGAAAAAGCGGGGATCATTCAGTGTTTTTGGAGTCAGCATGGCAGGTGGTGTCTTTCATAATGTCGGTCAGCTGATCGTAGCGATGCTGGTCGTGGAGACATTCAGCGTCGCCTATTATGTGCCGGTGCTTCTGATCGCAGGAGTGATCACCGGATTTATTATCGGAGTTGTGGCAAATGAAATGCTCAAAAGACTTGGCAGCATCGTATTGTCATAGCATGGGAGGAAGAGATGATTTCATATATAAGAGGGGAGCTTGTAGCTCTCGAAGAAGATAAAGTGATCGTAGATGTAGGCGGCGTGGGCTACGGGATTTTTATGTCCGGACAGGCGATGGGACAGCTTCCGCCGGTTGGGAGTAAAGTGAAGATCCACACCTATCTGAATGTCAAAGAAGATGCCATGCAGCTGTATGGATTTTTAAACCGTGATGCGCTTTCTGTGTTCAAGCTTCTGATCGGTGTCAGTGGGATCGGACCAAAAGGAGGTCTTGGGATTCTGGCGCAGCTTACACCGGACGAACTTCGATTTGCCGTGATGTCGAAGGACATCAAGGCAATTTCAGCAGCACCGGGAATTGGCAAGAAGACGGCGGAGAAGCTGATCGTGGAACTGAAGGATAAGCTGAAGATTGAGGACGTACTGGATCACCAGGTGGAAGCGGCAAATGGAGCCGCTGAAGATACGGTAAATGCACAAGGACTTCAGGCAGATGCGGTACAGGCACTTACGGCGCTTGGCTATGGAAGTACTGAGGCACTGCAGGCAGTACGAAAAGTGGAAATGGATGAGAGCACGACGGTGGAAGATCTGCTGAAGGGTGCACTCAAATATTTGATATAAGAGGATTAGGATGGGAAGAAGAATTATTACCACAGAGAATCTGGAAGAGGATGTAAAAATTGAGAGCCATTTAAGACCTCAGCTTCTGGAAGATTATATTGGACAGGCGAAGGCAAAAGAGACTCTTAAGATTTATATAGAAGCGGCAAAAAGCAGGGGAGAGGCACTGGATCATGTGCTGTTTTACGGTCCGCCGGGACTTGGAAAGACAACCCTCGCCGGGATCATTGCGAATGAAATGGGCGTAAATATCAAGATCACGTCAGGTCCTGCGATCGAGAAACCTGGGGAAATGGCGGCAATCCTTAATAATCTTCAGGAAGGAGATGTGCTTTTTGTAGATGAGATCCACCGGCTGAACCGGCAGGTGGAGGAAGTACTTTATCCGGCGATGGAAGATTTTGCAATCGATATTATGATCGGAAAAGGGGCTTCGGCAAGGTCGATCCGTCTGGATCTGCCGCATTTTACACTGGTAGGGGCAACCACCCGTGCCGGAATGCTGACAGCTCCGCTCCGGGATCGTTTCGGGGTTGTGAACCGTCTGGAATTTTATACGGAAAAAGAACTGCAGACCATCATCATCCGTTCAGCAGGCGTGCTGGATGTGGAGATCGATGAAAAGGGAGCCCTTGAGATGGCAAGACGTTCCAGAGGAACGCCAAGGCTTGCCAACCGGCTTTTGAAAAGAGTCCGGGATTTTGCCCAGGTCAAATACGAGGGGGTGATCACCGAAGAGGTGGCAAGGCAGGCACTGGATCTTCTGGATGTGGACCGGCTTGGACTTGATCATGTAGACCGTAATCTTTTGACGACCATGATTGAAAAATTTCAGGGAGGTCCGGTAGGACTGGATACCCTTGCGGCAGCGATCGGGGAAGATGCCGGAACCGTAGAAGATGTCTATGAGCCATATCTTCTGAAGAATGGCTTTTTACAGAGAACACCAAGAGGAAGGGTGGTCACAGATCTTGCGTATACCCATCTTGGATTTGACAAGAACGAAGAATAGAAAGGAAAGAGACGATGCTGAAGATAAAACAATATGTGAAAGCAGAGAGTCTGGAGCAGGCGTATGAACTGAACCAGAAAAAGACGAACCGGATCGTCGGTGGAATGCTTTGGCTGAAAATGAGTACTGCGCAGATCCAGACTGCGATCGATCTGTCCGGACTCGGACTGGATCAGATTGAAGAGACGGAGGATGCATGGAAGATTGGATGTATGGTATCCCTTCGTGATCTGGAGTTATACGAAGGATTAAATGAATTGAGCTGCAACATGATCAGAGAAAGTGTGAGAAGTATTGTCGGTGTACAGTTCCGGAATCTTGCGACGATCGGCGGAAGTATTTTCGGACGGTTTGGATTTTCGGATGTACTGACCTGTTTCCTTGCACTGGATACAGAAGTAGAACTTTATAAAGGTGGGATCATTTCTCTGGAAGAGTTTGCAAAGATGGAGAGAGATAATGATATCCTTGTCCGTGTGATCGTAAAGAAAACACCAGGAAAGGGAAGCTATCAGTCACACCGTAATACCAAGACGGATTTTCCGGTACTGGCGGTTGCTGCTGACCGTTATGGAGATGAACTGAAGGTGGCAGTTGGGGCAAGACCGATGAAAGCAGTCTGTATTCACGTTCCGGCAGAACAGCTGGATGCGTGCACAGATCTGAAAAAATTTGCAAAAGAGCTTGCAGCCCAGGTGCCGATGGGAAGCAATATGCGTGGAAGTGCAGCGTATCGTACCCATCTTGCAGAGACTCTGATCCGCAGAGCGTTAGAGAGAATCACAAACGGAGGTGAAAAGAATGCAGATTAGTCTGACACTGAATGGAAAAAAGATTACAGAAGAGATCGCAGCTGATCTGCTTCTGATCGATTTCGTGAGAAATCATGGATGTTACAGCGTAAAGCGCGGCTGTGAGACTTCCAACTGTGGACTTTGTACCGTATTTTTAGATGAGAAGCCGGTACTTTCCTGTTCCGTGCTTGCTGCAAGAGCAGACGGGCACAAGGTAGATACGCTGGAAGGACTGCAGGAGGAAGCAGAAGAATTTGGCTCTTTTATCGCAGGACAGGGAGCGGAGCAGTGCGGATTCTGTAATCCGGGTATGATCATGAATGCAATCGCACTTTTTCGCGAGAATCCGGATCCAAGTGATGACGAGATCCGGGAATACCTTGCGGGGAATCTCTGCCGCTGTTCAGGCTACGAGGGACAGCTCAGAGGAATCCATGATTTTCTGGAGTACAAAAGAAAAGGAGGAGCCAGATGAAAGCAGTAGGAGTACCATTTGTAAAAAAAGATGCGAAAGCACTGGTGACTGGAAAGCCGGTATATACAAATGATCTGGCACCAAAGGATTGTCTGATCGTTAAGCTTCTAAGAAGTCCGCATGCCAATGCGATGATCCAGGAGATCAAGACAGATGTGGCAATGCGTGTGCCGGGAATCGAAGCAATCTATACCTGGAAGGATGTACCGCAGCAGCGTTTTACAATTGCAGGACAGACCTGGCCGGAGCCTAGTCCGTATGACCGGCTGATCCTGGACCAGCATGTTCGCTTTGTAGGAGATCCGGTAGCGATCATTGCCGGAGAAAATGAAGCCTGCGTAGAACGTGCAATGAAGATGATCAAGGTCAAATACGAGGTCCTTCCGGCAGTATTAGATCCTGAGGAAGCGCTGGATGGTCCAATTCTGGTGCATCCGGAGGACAGCTGGAAGGCATTGTGCCCGGTAGGAGCAGATAACAAGCGGAATCTTTGTGCACAGGCAGAAGATGGACATGGGGATGTAGAGAAAGTTCTTGCAGAATGCGATGTTGTTGTAGAACATACATATCATGTCAAAGCGGCACAGCAGGCAATGATGGAACCATTTCAGACGGTCTGCTTTATGGATATGTATGGAAGACTGAATGTGATGAGTTCTACGCAGATCGTTTACCATGTGCGCCGTATTGTTTCCAATGCACTTGGCATACCAAAATCCAAGATCCGTGCGTTTAAACCGAGGATCGGTGGTGGATTTGGGGCAAAACAGACGGCGGTAAGTGAGGTTTATCCGGCGTTTGTAACCTGGAAAACCGGAAAGCCATCGAAAATTGTATTTACAAGAGAGGAATCCCAGATTGCATCCTCACCGCGTCATGATATGGCGGTGACGGTTCGCATGGGAGCAGATAAAGAGGGAAATATCCGGGCAATTGATCTGTATACACTTTCTAACACAGGAGCATACGGGGAACATGGACCGACAACGGTCGGACTTTCCGGACATAAGGCGATTCCGCTTTATGGTTCATTAGATGCATACCGGTTCCGTTACGATGTGGTCTATACCAACCGGATGGCAGCAGGAGCTTATCGTGGATATGGAGCGACGCAGGGAATCTTTGCGGTTGAGACATCTGTTAACGAACTGGCAGAAAAACTTGGCATGGATCCGATGGAGATCCGTATGAAGAATATGGTCAAAGAAGGACAGTTCATGCCGGCATATTATGGGGAGACAGCGAATAGCTGTGCACTTGATAAATGCCTTGCGAGAGTAAAAGAAATGTCCGGATGGGATGAAAAGTATCCAAGAAAAGTTATGCCGGATGGCAAAATCCGCAGCGTCGGAGTAGCACTTGCCATGCAGGGATCCTGCATTTCCAATGTAGATGTCGGATCTGCAACGATCAAACTGGGCGAGGATGGTGTCTACAATATGTCAATCGCGGCAGCGGACATGGGAACCGGGTGTGATACGATTCTTGCACAGATGGCAGCAGAATGTCTGGACTGTGATCTGGATGATATTGCAGTATCCGGAGCAGATACCGATACTTCGCCGTATGATTCAGGCTCTTATGCATCAAGTACGACTTATGTGACCGGTATGGCGGTGACAAGAGCCGGTGAGGAACTGAAAAAGCGGATCGTCAGACAGGCAGCGAAGATGCTGAAATGTGAAGTGGATGAGGTTGATTTCGATGGACACATTGCAAGAAGCGATAAGACCGGAGAAGAGGTGACACTTGCGGCAATCGGAGCAGGGGCAATGTGCGGAAGTGATATTGCGCTTCAGGTAACAGAAAGCCACAGTTCGCCGGTATCTCCGCCGCCTTATATGGCAGGCGCTGTTGAAATTGAATTGGATCCGGAGACAGGACATGTCGAGATCCTGGATTACTATGCAGTGGTTGACTGCGGAACTGTTATTAACCCGAATCTTGCGAGGGTACAGGCGGAAGGCGGAATCGTGCAAGGAATCGGCATGACTCTTTATGAGAATATTCAGTACACGGAAAAAGGACAGCTTCTGAACAATTCATTTATGCAGTACAAGATTCCGACCCGAATGGATATGGGAAATCTGCATGTGGAATTTGAGAGCAGCTATGAGCCGACCGGACCGTTTGGTGCAAAATCGATTGGCGAAATCGTCATCAATACACCGGCTCCGGCATTGACGCATGCAATCGCAAATGCAACAGGTCTGTGGTTCCGTGAACTTCCGATTACAAGTGAACAGATTGCAATGGGAATTATGGAAAATGAAAATTAAACTGATTTATCTGGCGGCTGGAAACAGCCGCCGTTTTAACAGTCAAAAGATGCAAAATACAGAACCGCCACAATCAGAAGCAGAGAACAAACTGCTTTATCTGTTGGATGAAAAGCCGATGTTCCGCTATTTATTCGACCGTCTGGTAAAAGTCTGTCAAAGGCATCCGGAATGGGAAATGATTGTGGTAACACAGTATCCGGAGATTGAGCATCAGGTAAAAGCACTTCAGGAAAACGAGCAGCAAGGTGAACGTTTCCCGGTAAAAACAGTGATTTCAAAAGACAGCTATAAAGGAGCAGCCTATTCGGTAAAAGCAGGGATCCGTGCGGCAGGAGATGCTGATGCCTATGCATTTTTTGTGGCGGATCAGCCTTATTTTACAGAAGAAAGCGTGGAAGGATTCCTGGAAAAGATGGAGCGGGAGGCAAAAGTTGTACCGGGATGTGTGACCTGGAATGGACAGGAAGGCAATCCGGTCTGGTTTCCGGCAAAGTACGGGAAAGAACTTCTGGAACTGGAAGGAGATGCCGGAGGAAGAAAGGTGTTCCGCAGATACCGGGAAAAAGCAGTATTTTACGAGGTGAGCCTGGAAAAAGAGCTGGAAGATATTGATTATATGCCGGAAATAGAAAAAATGCGGATAACAGAAGGAGGAACAGAGAAAACTTTCCATGTATATGTTATCGAAAATGGAAAGCTTCAAAGGAAAGAGTCTCTGCTTATGGCACTTGGACTTACGGAGCAGATGGTACCGAGAATTGCTGCCGTGGGTGCGGGAGGTAAGACTTCTCTTTTGAAACAGCTGCTTGCTGAATACCAAGAGAAGGGTACCCTCCCGGTTCTGGTGACTACAACCCATATGAAAAAAGAGACTGCCCCTTATTTTGTAATGGAGGATTCTATCGAAAAAATTCTGGAAGTGCATAAAAGAGAAGGCATGGTGATCGCCGGTCTGGATGCAGGAAAAGGCAGGATCAAAAGCCTTTCTGTACCGGTAATGGAAAAGATCTGGGAGCTTCCTGCGCCGGTTCTTGTGGAAGCGGATGGTGCACGGATGCTTCCGGCGAAAGTGCCGGGGGAGAAAGAACCGGTTATTCCAAAGCAGATCCAGATAGTCCTTTCTGTATATGGACTCGATGCCATCGGACAAAGGATAAAAGACTGCTGTTTCCGGCCTGAGCTTGTGGCACAGGTACTTGGAAAAACAGTGGAAGAGGTTCTGACGGAGGAGGATCTGGCAGGGCTGGCTGTTTCGGCAAAAGGTGGGAAAAAGAATGTCCTGCCGGAAATGGATTTCTATATTGTACTAAACAAAGCAGATGACGAAAAACGTCTGAAAATGGCAGAGAGAATCGCCTTAAGAGTAGAACGGGATTCTGGTGAAAAAGTACGGATTACATCGTTTCGTTAATATTTTGGAAAAATAAAGCAATTGTGTGTTGAAAAATGGAACATTGCCGAATTGTCATTGAAAACCATTCGTGCTATCATAGATACGATAGCTTTGACAACGAAAGTTGTAAGTGGGTAGAGAAGGAGGCAAAAAAGTGAGTACGAAGAATAGTAATACTTCACAGGAACTATTTAACCTTAACGGAAAACCATCCTTTGGTCAGGCACTTCCGCTGGCATTCCAGCATGTAGTGGCGATGATCATTGGCTGTGTTGCACCGGCGATCATTCTTGCCGGTGTGTCCGGACTTTCAGAATCAGACACGGTTGTCCTGATTCAGGCATCTCTTGCAATGTCAGCGATTTCGACATTCATCCAGCTTTTTCCGTTTATCAAATTTAAGTCTTATCAGATAGGAGCCGGGCTTCCGGTTATTATGGGAATCAGCTTTGCGTATGTGCCGATCATGCAGTCAATTGCACAGGATGCAGATGTTGGAACAATACTTGGTGCACAGATCGTGGGCGGTATTGTTGCGATTATTGTAGGAATATTTATCAAGCAGATCCGTCATCTTTTCCCGCCGCTGGTTACGGGAACGGTTGTATTTGCAATCGGACTTTCGCTGTATCCGACCGCAGTCAATTATATGGCAGGTGGAGCAGGAAGTGCGGATTATGGTTCATGGCAGAACTGGCTTGTTGCGATCATCACACTGGTAGTCGTAACAGGACTGAATCATTTTGGAAAGGGCTTTTTAAAGCTTTCTTCCGTTCTGATCGGAATCATAGTTGGATATGTAGTTGCGCTTGGCTTTGGAATGGTGGATTTTTCTTCCGTATTAACGGCAAAATGGGTACAGTTCCCACAGCCGATGCATTTCGGAATTAAATTCGAGCCATCCTCATGTGTTGCGATTGCGGTATTGTTCGCAATCAGCTCTATTCAGGCAATCGGAGACTTTTCAGCAACGACGACCGGAGGAATGGACCGTATGCCGACGGATGAGGAATTAAGCGGTGGTATCATTGGTTATGGAGTCAGCAATATTGTCTGCGCATTTTTCAGCGGACTCCCGACAGCAACCTACAGTCAGAATGTCGGAATCGTAAGTTCTACGAAAGTAGTAGCAAAGAGAGTATTTGGAATTGCAGCGATGATCATGCTGGTTGCAGGAATCATGCCAAAGATCGCATACATTCTTCTGACTATTCCGTCATGTGTGCTTGGAGGCGCAACAATCTCTGTATTTGCAATGATTTCCATGACGGGTATCAAACTGATCAATAATTCAAAGATGAATTATAGAAATACATCCATCGTAGGACTTGCCATTGCACTTGGAATGGGTGTGACACAGGCAAATGCAGCGCTTGCACAGCTCCCTGCATGGGTAACAACCATTTTCGGTAAATCACCGGTTGCACTGTCTACTCTGGTTGCAGTGTTCCTGAATCTGGTTTTACCAAAGGAGAAAGAAGAGTAAATGAAGATCCTGATAAGAGGAGCCGGGGATCTTGCCACGGGAATTGCGGCAGAGCTGTGGGAAAGAGGACATCAGATTCTGATGACGGATGTTGCCATCCCACTCACCGTCAGACGTGAGGTGGCATTTTCAAGAGCGGTGTACGAAGAACATGCAGTGGTAGAAGGAATGGAAGCAGTTCTTGCCGAAAATTTTGAAGAAGCAGAAACAATTATGGCAACGCGGAAAATTGCTGTCATGGTGGATGAAAAAGCAGAAGTGCGGAAAGAATATCTGCCGGATGTACTGGTTGACGGGATCATGGCAAAAAAGAATCTTGGGACCCGGATCAGTGACGCTCCTCTTGTTATCGGTATCGGACCGGGCTTTACGGCAGCCGGAGACTGCCATTTTGTGATTGAAACGCAAAGAGGTGAGCATCTGGGCGAAGTGATCCGCGAGGGAAGTGCAATCCCCAACACCGGAATTCCGGGAAATATTGGCGGCTATACGGTGGAACGCCTTTTAAAGGCATCCGCAGACGGAATCATGCATCCGGTCGCGAGAATTGGTGATGTGGTGAAAAAAGGGCAGATTGTTGCAAGGTGCGGAGATGAACCTGTCTATGCGAGGCTCCACGGGATTGTCCGTGGGATGCTCCAGGAAGGTGTACCGGTCAAAAAAGGATTGAAGATCGGAGATGTGGATGCAAGGATAGAGGAAAAACTTTGTTATACGATTTCGGATAAAGCACGAAAGATCGGAAACGGAGTTGCGGAAGCAATCGATTTTGTCTATAAAACAAAATAAAAAGTTGTCTGGACAACTTATTTATCCATCCTTTTTATGGTAAAATATAAAAAGGTTTGGGCAGAAT
>SKED01000347.1_pt1 | contig 55019 bp, 44 predicted proteins | sample 4826651 | NCBI WGS metagenome assembly SKED01 (sample SAMN11008818, study PRJNA524170) | human gut metagenome | biome: Human fecal sample; material: Feces; isolation source: fecal sample from pouch patient p19 | host: Homo sapiens | place: Israel: Tel-Aviv | collected 2016-06-28 | reverse complement strand
TGACAAGACCATCATCATGATTGCCCACCGTCTGAAAACCGTCCGCAACGCCGATCAGATCCTTGTACTGGACAACGCTCATATCGTCCAGCGCGGCACTCATGCGGAGCTGATCCAGCAAAAGGGCCTGTATGCCGATTTTGTATCGGCCAGACAGGAGGCCATCGGCTGGAAGCTGGCTCAGTAAAGGAGGTTCAGATGAAACTTCATGCGTCCGGGGAGGACTACCTGGAAACTATCCTTGTTCTCCAAAAGAAACTCGGTATGGTGCGCTCCGTAGATGTAGCCCGGCACATGGAGGTGTCAAAACCCAGCGTGTGCAATGCAGTGGCTACCTTGCGGGACGGCGGCTTTCTCACTATGGACGAAGATCATTTTCTCCATCTGACCGATGTAGGCCGCGAGGTTGCCGAAGAGGCATATACAAATTATGCACAGCGAGAGTCTGATAGATATGGAGACAGACCACATGGGTTTGATAATGACAAAAGAGATAAAAGTGTATATCAGAAATTTTCTTTTGGAAGAATTGAAGATTCGGGAGATTGCAGACAGTTACCGGAAGTAAAACGGATGTTAGAACCATTGAAATTTTTTGGAGAGAAATTTCAGGATAAAGTATATAATGAAATAAATGGTAACGAAGAGAAAGAAAGACAACTAAAGGCATTTCAGGAAATTTTTGCAATTCGTAATCTTATTGCTCACCAGACCTTTGTTGAATTTACAAGTAATAGAATCAGAGGGAAATCTTTTTCTGATATAAAACAAATGCATGAGGATGCACTTGAATTTGTAAGGTATTTAAAGACAAAATTCTCATAGTGATTTTTATAAAAATAATGTATAATACATAAAAAGATTGACACCATATACGACACCACATATAATATACGTAGGAGGTATAACAAATGTCAAAGTGGGATAAACTGATAACACGTATATGCAATTTATCGAAAGACCTCCGGTTTGATGAGTTACGGAAGGTATTGGAAAGTTATGGATACGAAATGAATGCACCAAGAAGTGGAAGTAGCCATTATACTTTCAGAAAACAAGGGTGTATGCCAATTACAATACCAAAGCATGAACCAATCAAGAAAGTATATGTAGAAATGGTAAGGCAGATTGTAGAAAGTGAGGCGAAGAATGATGAAGACGCTGAATGATTATATGGCAATGTCCTATCGTATGGAAATTGTGGAAGACAAAGATGAAGGCGGATTTGTAGTTTCTTATCCGGATTTGCCTGGTTGCATTACTTGTGGTGAGACAGTGGAGAGTGCAGTAGCAAATGCACTGGATGCAAAAAAAACATGGCTTGAAGCAGCATTAGAAGAAGGGGTAGAAATTCATGAACCAGACAGTTTGGAAGACTATTCTGGACAGTTTAAATTGAGAATTCCGAGAAGCCTGCACAGATCACTGGCAGAACATTCTCAGAGAGAAGGAATCAGCATGAACCAGTATTGTGTGTACCTTCTTTCCAGAAATGATGCAGTGTTCTCAAAATAAATGATGAAAATTATTCTTCGTTGGTTACACATTACATTCATGATTTTATGGAGAAATGACTTATGTTGATGCCTGGTATTTTTGGAGAAAAGAACTGGAAATCGATCTGTCGGGATTCAAGAAAGAGGAAGTTAGGGCAGAGCTGAAAGATGGTTATCTGACAGTCAGTGCAGTCAAAGACCTGGATGAAAAGGATAAAGAGACCGGTAAGTACATCCTCCGTGAACGTTATCATCAATACTGGCATTTTATACTGAAATACTAACCGTTTGGCTAGTTCTATATAAAAATCATGTATGCTATAATAAAGTCAGAGAATGCAGATTTTACGATAAGCTGGCAAAGGGGCGAAAAAGTATGAAAAAACGAATGTTGAAGATAATGAGTATGGGAGTTACGGCGTGTCTGTTGCTTGGAACAACACCGACACCGATGTTGACAAAGGCAGCAGTAACCGAAACAGCAAACCATATAGCAAATAAAAGCAAAGAATCGGAAAAGACAGAGACAAAGAAGAGCAAAGAATCTGAAGCGGTAAATACAGAGAAAACTAAAGAAACAGAAATACCGGGAGCAAAAAAAGAGAAAGAATCCGAAACAGTAAAATCAGAGAAAAGTAAAGAGACGGAAATAAAGAAAGCAAAAGAATCTGAGACAACAGAGACGAAGAAAAATAAGGAATCCGAGACAACAGAAACAAAACAGACGAAAGAAACTGCAGCAGCAGAGACAGGAAAAATTAAAGAACCTGAAACAGCAAATACAGACAAAAACAAAGCATCCGAAACTTCAGGCACACAGAAAAATAAGGAATCTGAAATTTCAGAAACGAAGAAAGAAACAGTAAGCAAAGGAACTGAAACACAAAAAGTAACAGAAGTACAAAAAGAAACTAAAATACAAAAAGAAACAGAAACACAGAAGAAAAACGAAGCAGCAAAGCAGAAAGCGAAAAACAAAGCAGCAGCTTCTGCAAATAAGAAGCAGGGTATTGCACTGCAAAATGCGGCGGAGATAAGCGTTACGACGCAAAATGAGCTGAGGGCAGCTCTGAAAAATGATGCAGTTCAGACAATCAACATTGAAGGAAGTTTTACTTATACATATGAAGTGGAAACAGATAAGAAGATTGTCATTAAGAATGGGGCTGTTTTCAAATGGAGTGCTTATCAGGATACGTTCCGTATAACGGACATGCTGATTGAGAACGGAGCGGTTTTCCAGATCAGCCCATTTGATTTTATGTCAAAAGCGGTGGTAGCCGGTACGATCACCAATCAGGGTGACATTCAGGTAACGTCTGCAAGGGGCGAATGTTTCTTTACAGCATCGGTAAAAGGAAGCGGAACGTTTTCTCAGACAACAGAACAAACTTATATCAGCTATGGAGCCGTACAGGATGCTATGATTACCGGCACAGGCTATCGGATCAATCTTCTGAAGGATTTGTCTGTAACACCGACAGTCAGTCTGCCGGATTCTATGCAGACAGGAGATACGATCACACCGATTTTCACCAATATCATAGATGGCGTAGACCTTTCCAAAGCATTTACTTATAAATGGAACAATGGAAGTTATGATATTTATAATGGTGCGTCCAGTCCGATGCTGACGAAATCCGGAACATTGAAACTGACGGTGTCCCCGAAAAAACCATATATTATGCGGACCAGTACCAACAGTTATCCGGGCAGTTTGGATGCTAGGGGAACTGTTCAGAAAAAGCAGTATGATGTCATTTATGTAGATCCTGCAAATGGAAATAACAACAATCTGGGTGATACAAAAGAAACTTCCATGAAAACCATAACCGGTGCAATGAACAATCTCACAGAAAACGGAACGATCGTACTGCTCGGTGATTACAGCAGTTATACGGTGATCGATAAAAATGTGACGATAAAAAGTGAGGATGCTAAACAGTATTCGTTTGCACCGACATTGGCTCTGAATGCCGATAATCTTCGTGTGACACTGGATTCCGTGAATCTTTCAAATCTGACGGCAACGGGATACGGGACAAACGAAACACTGACCATAAAAAACAGCAGCGGAAGTATTCAGTCTACCGATCAGAATATTGCGAATGTTCAGGTGGAAGATTCCAACTTAAGCGGGAGACTGACAGCATCACAGAATCTGGAATTTAAAAATGTTACATTTTCTGGCAAATTTCAGACAGAAAAATTCATTGCTGACGGTAAAAATATCCTGATTCCGGAGAAAAACAGGATCAGCCGCATTGATGGAACAGCGACAATCACCAATCCGATCACGATACAGACCGAGCCGGTAAAAGGAAAGAAAGTACTGGAAATCAGCGAGAATAATAAAGATACGATTCTGTCAAAACTTAAACTGGCAGACACTCAGAATGATAAGTTCCAGATGAAAGTTTCAAAACAGTACAATGGCACATATATTACCATTACGCAGCGTGTGACATCCGGCGGAAAACTGCTGATTGCCAATGAGCCGTTTATCGGTGAGGCAGTAGAAGATTCTTATGCAACAATGCGAAATGAGGACTGTTCTGTAAAAACAGCAGTATGGAGCGGATACAGTCATGCGGCAGGATCAAAATGGGCAGCCGGTGATGTACCGGAACTGACGATCACGTTGAAGGTCTGGAGCAGCGACGGAACGGGCGTCGAGAGCAAACATTTTGATGAGACTTTCCGTGCACAGGATATCAAAGTGTATTCCTGGAAAGATCTGGACACCTATCCGGACACGGATTCGGATACAAACCTGAATAAGGATGCAGAGATTTTGGTAAAAGACGGACAGGGACTCAGTGCAGACGGTGAAACCTTTACGTTTACATTGCGTTATCCGGCCGTAGAGCGTATGGAACAGACGATCACGACAGACTGCAGTGCACGTAGTGCGTATTGCACAGAGAAGCTTGCTGCACGCCCGGTGCAGGCACAGGGTACGGTTTCCTATGAAAGCAGTGATCCGGATATTGCATCCGTAGATGCTGCAACGGGAGAAATTACCGCAAAGAAGCCTGGAAAGGTCAAAATCCTCATCCATGCCGCACAGACAGATCTTTATAAGGTCGCAAGTGCAGAATATGAGTTAACGGTGGACCATGCTGCGGTGACTGCACCGACTGCCATAACTGGTTTGAAATATAACGGAAAAGCACAGAAACTGGCAGCACCAGGAGAAACTCTGGAAGGCAAGATCATGTACAAGGTAAATGACGGTGAATGGAAAGAGGAAGTGCCGATTGCCGTCAATGCCGGAACATATACAGTATATTATAAAGCGGTAAGAGGAGAAGGACACGGAGAGACAGAAGAACAACATTTTGATGTAAATGTTTCTCAGAAAGAAATCGGAATAGAATGGACGAATACCGAAGTTATTTATGATGGAACGGAAAAATTACCGACAGCAGCCGCAAAAGGTCTGGCAGAAGGTGATACCTGTAATATTACAGTAACCGGAGGACAGACGGAGGCAGGCACTTATACAGCCCAGGCAGCTGCGATTGATAATGCAAATTATAAGCTTCCGGCAGAGACAACCGTTACTTTTGTCATTCGGAAAGCAGATTTTGAACTGACTGGCATGCCGCAGGCAAAAACAGATCTGGTGTATGACGGAAAAGAACAGGAACTGATCACGGCCGGTTCTGCAAAGAGTGGCACTTTGCTCTACAAACTGGGCGATGGCGAGTGGACAGAAAAAATCCCGTCCGCAGTACATGCAGGAACCTATGATGTATCTTATAAAATCGCAGGTGACAGCAATCATAATGATCTGATCGGTTTGGAAGTTCTGCATATCAAGATTGCGGCAAAATCAATCGCAGATGCAGATGTAAAACTGGCAGATGCATTGAAATATACCGGACAGCAGCAGAAACAGGAAATCTCAAAAGTGACGGCAGGAAATCTGGAAGTTCCAAAGGATGATTATGAAGTGAGCGGAAATCAGGCAGCAGAAGCCGGTGTCTATACGATGACGATCACAGCAAAAGAAGGAACAAATTTCACCGGAAGCAGAGAATGGACTTATGTAGTTGCACCGGTGAAAATGAGCCAGATCACAAAAGATAAAGACGGTAAAGTACAGATAGGGCATGGTACTTTTTCTGTGAAGATTGAACAGGACAAGGACACAGCACAAGCAGCACTTGTAACAAGCGAGGCAGAATTCATTGAGAAACTGGTGGATGCCGGTGATATTACAGCAGATGAGCTGACACGGACAGCAAACGGGGCATCGATGGAACTGCTGCTTCACATTCAGAATGAATCTTCGCTTGGTGAAGAATCCAGAACGCAGATACAGAAAAAAGCAGCAGAAAAAGGTTATACACCGGGAACCTGCTTTAAACTCAGTCTGAAAAAGTATATGACCGAAAACGGTACGACAGATCAGGGAACTGTGATTTCGCAGAACGGTAAAATAAAGCTTACCCTACAGATTCCGGAAAGTCTTCAGAATCAGAACAGTAAGAAAGACCGTACTTATTTTATTCTGTGCAGCAAGAATGGAAATGTGGAAGCATTAAACGGCACTTATGATGCAAAAGCAAAAACTATTACCTTTGAAGCAGAAGATTATGCTGATTATGCGTTGGTATATCAGGAGACAGATAAGCCTGATAATGGAGGCGGAAATGATCAGGAACCAGAAACGGATGATAACACAAAGAAAGATGATAATAAGCAGAACGGTAATAAAGACAATAACAATAACAAGAACAACAACAATAACAAAAACAATAATAACAACAACCAGAACAATCCGCAAAATAACAATGGAAATGGCAGTCAGAAGTCAGGTATCACAACCACTGCTGCCGGAACTTCAGCGACAACTGCGGGCAGCACTGTAAAGGCCGCAAATACGGCGGACAGTGCGAATGTTTTCGGAAATATCCTGGCATTTCTCGGAGCATGGATGATTCTGCTTGGAGCCTGGATCAGAAGAAAAACAACAAAATAATCTCAGTGAAATTTAAAGGGAATCCCTGCCGCATGCAGGGCAATGGGATATACTTGCAAGGGTAAAATGTGTATAAAAAGGAGCCTGAAGCTATTTGCTTCAGGCTCCTTTTGAGCCAAAGTTTATGCGTTGCCGCTGACTGTTACATTTGCAACGCCTCCCCAGTCAGTTGATTTTTGAGGATCTTTTGTTTCACGGGAACAGGCATATACTTGAATTTATTAAGCATATATGATATATTAATTAAATCAACTGGATGTATATGTGAAGTAAAACGGATCAGATGAAAAAATCAAATGAAAGAAGGCTGCATATGGAAATGAAAGATGAATTTTTATTCAAAACACACATGCTCGATAAAAACGGAGAAAAGACCGGAGTAGATCAGATTGCGGATTATATGTTCCGGGCGGATATGATCTACAGAATGAAACTTGCATCGGACATGGGACTGCCGGTACTTACCTTAATTGCACGGGAGCTGGAAGAGAAATTTGATGAAAATTCCAGTTTCCCGGTGACAGCAACGAAAAATGATCCAAATGCACCACTATATCGTCAGAATGTCGGAAGGATCGCCAAGTTTATCATGGATAAGCTGGGGTATGTCCCGGCGACAGGGAGTGTTAGGCTTCCGGCGGTGTCAAAGTCGAGATATTTTTCGACAAGTGCGGTATACAAGAAACAGGAAAAAGGAAGCTATGATTTTAAAATAGCAGATTTTGTGATACACTTACAGAAGACAAAATAACAGAAAAGTCGCAGAAAACTCCCCCTTTTTTCGAAATGTTATTTATAAATTATAATAGAAGATGGAAAGAGAATAAAACATATTTTCTTTCAGATCGGTGGCTTTCTGATGACGCAGCTCCGGGAAGTCACTGAAAAGAATAACACGAACAGGGTAGAAACGGAAAGGCGGGAAGTCATATGTCAGAAAAGATTTTTAAGGTGTCAGGGGAAGAATTCCGGAAACAGTACAAGGAAGCTTATGAAAGCGGAAGAGCATCACTTGCAGATAAAATGCCGGCGGAGTTCTTTGCGAGAACTGCCATTTCAGATGAGGTGGCAGTACTGCTTTTTCGGTATATGAGCTTTCTGGATGAGGCAGACAAAACAACCTGTCGTTACTTGCAGGAAGTAAAAAAACTGATCGAAAACGGAAAGTTCCAGCATTTGAAAGAGTGTGAAGGATTGAATCCACAGGTAATTGACATGATTGATACATTGTATGAAAAACGTCTAAGAGAATGCTGTGATGAACTGCTTTGTATTGCAATGACGATGTACCGCATTTTTAATATGCAGGAAAGACCATTGCAGAGGCCGGAATACAAAAGACGTACCGAAATGGCCTGGAGAGCAGTGAACAAAGCCAGAAAAGATAAGCTTATTGAGCTTTCTGAAAGGAAAAAAAGCTTAAAAGAGAGTCCGGCAGACAATATTCCACTGGCAGTGAAAGTGAAAGAACATTTTGACAGCAGTGGTATGCGTGGTCAGGAAGAGGCTAAAAAGATCGTGGCAATGAGCGTGCATAAATTTGTTATTAGTGAAGGAAAGGATCGAAATCCGATCCTTCTGGAAGGACCTACCGGTTCCGGAAAGACCTTTATGTTTCAGCTGCTTGAGGAAATGCCGGAATTGAAAGATCTGTGCTTTTTTAATTATTGTGCCTCTGATATGACACCGAATGGCTTCAGCGGGGATGACATTTCCAATGTTTTCTCAAAATATGAAAGAATGGCAAGACAAAAGATGAAGAAAGGTGAGAATGGCTTACAGATGCCGCTGGGAATTATTTTTCTTGACGAAATGGATAAGATCATCGGTATGTCAAACACAGACAGTAATGGTGAAGACTGCAATGCCATTGTGACAGCTCAGCTGCTGACTGCGATTGCCGGAACCCAGAACTATGGAAGTGTCGATACCAGTAAAATCCTGTTCATCATGGCAGGTGCTTTTGAGGAGCTTGAAAACAGCAGAAAGAAAAAGCGGGAAGAACACGGTATTGGTTTTGCAGTAAATGCATCCGCAAAGGAGAAAGAGAACAGCATGACCGGATATGATCTTCGGGAAGAACTGGAAGAGATCGGTGTTTCAAAGCAGTTTCTCGGAAGGGTGCCTTACATTGTACATATGGACCGGCTGTCAAGAGCTCAGCTGCGTCAGATTCTGGTGGATAAGGAACATGGAGTATTTGGTAAGAAACAGAAGTGGTTCAAAAGAAACGGAAAAACGTTGACTTACGATGAGGATCTTGTGGAGGAGATTCTGGATCGTATGGAAGAACACGATATGGGAGCCAGAGGAGCGGCTGCAATGCTGGAGACATTGATCGGAACAGCAGAATACGATATGTTCGCAAACGGTTATAAGAATTTGCATCTGCACAAAGGAATGTTCTTCAGAGCGGAACCTGTTTTCGATGAACAGAAAGGTAAGAGTCGTGATAAATAGTATAAAGAAAATTTTTCTGATCATTAAATGGTTTTTTGTATGGGTTTACAGAAAAACAGAACAGTTCTGCAAAAGAGTATGGAGAAGACAGGATTTACTGTTATGTCTTGCAACTTTGACCATGATCGGTTATGCTACATTCTGGAGATATGACAATGAGATTTTTGATGGGAAAGAAGTCTGGTGGATGATATCCGTGATCGCCGGTCTGGTTGTGGCACTGATCATCGGGATCGTCGGTTACCGTATTTTTTTCAGATGTGCACCGCCGCTGTATCTTGTGTTTTCTGTGGTGCATCTTTTCCAGAGAAAACCGATGATTGAAAAAGAATTCGAGGCAACACTGAGAAATCTGTTTCTGAATGACCACAGGGCAGAAAGCACGGTTGAACTTGTACTGATGCTTCTGACAGCATTTGTGCTGGCGGCATTTGAAAGAAGAAACCGGGCACTGTTTCGAAAAGAAAGAGAACAGAAAGAGAGGGAAAAAAGTTTAACCGGAAGAAGAGCAAGAAGGATGAAGAAAAAGAGTCCGACAAAGCCGGATGAAGGCTTTTTGGGAAAGCATTTTCCGTGTATCATTACCGGGGCTATGATCCTGGTGATGATGTTCTCTTATCTGTTTTCCGGATTTGTGGTAAGAGTTGTGTGTATAACAGTGGCTGTTTTTACGTTGACTGTTTATACAGCTCCGCTGGTCCGGAAAGTCCGGGCGGTGCTCTTTGCCACGGCAGGATTTGTGTGCAGCTTCCATCATGAACTGTCAATCCTGAAATACAACAAAGCGAACGGGAGCTATTTCCTGAAGTGGATGGCGGAGCGTGGATCACTGCCGAATATCCTGATCTGGGAAAAATTCGGACTGATCGGATACTGTCTGGTTGTGGCAGCAGTCCTGAGTATTATCTGGTTTATCTGGAGAGCATGGAGATATGCAAATAAAAAAGGTAATGTTTGTGATGAAGTGATTTCCATTACCGCTTTTGTACATTTTGCTCTCGCAGGAACCTATTTTGTGGCAGAAATGGCATTTCCGGATGGAAATTATTTCTGGGGAAATAACCTTCCGTTTTTTACAGGAACTCTGGAAAATAATCTTTTGTATCTGGCAGAGCTGGGGATCGTGTATCGGATCCTGAGAAAAAGTATTGGAAAATAGAGGGCAGATGCCGGATGTCTGAAAAGGAGGCAGTGTATGAATCCAATTTGTTTGTCGATTAAGCAGGAAGAAACCGGAAAAAGAATCAAACAGCTGTTGCAGGATCACGGATACAAGGTAAAAGATATCCAGGGGGCGATGGGATTTGAAACGCCGCAGGTGGTATACAAATGGCTGTCAGGCAAGTCGCTTCCAAGCCTGGACAACTTCGTGATCCTGAGCAGATTGCTGAATACAAGCATTGAAGATATCCTCGTCATTGACGGGGATTCTTTTTTGTCTTTCTTGCTGCGTTTCGTTGAAAAAAATGGCTTTTTTGCTTTAAAGGGAGTATAATCGAAATGCATTAAATGATCTGGAAGCCGGCAAGGTGGATCTGCTGGGACCGCTCCTAAAGAATGAATATACAGAAGAGATTTATAATTTTCCGGAACAGGATTACGGCACGGTTTATACAACGCTCTCTGTGCACTGGAAACCGGAAATCTGCGTGAGGATAACGCTGCTTCTGTTGTGCCGCTGAAAGTAGGATTGTGGGAACAGGCAAAAACAAGAAATCAGGAAGTGATCTCAAATGTTTCTCTTGATCCGATTTCCGGAACCAGGATTATAGAGAGATTTGCACCAAGGCCGTATTATTTTGCATCTGAGGACGAGGATCTGCTGAAAGAAGTGGATGAGGCGATCAGCATCATCAAGCAGGTGCAGCCGAGCCTTCCGGATGTACTGTTTGATAAATATTTCCGCAATACAAGATATGTTTTCGCACCGACACAGCAGCAGAAAGACTATCTGAAATCGATGGATACGCTGGAAGTGCTGTGTGTGGAGCGAGATGCTCCTTATGTTTATCAGAAAGAGGGAAAACCGGCAGGAATGATGGTGGAAATCCTGAATAGTTTTGCAGAAGAGACCGGAGTTTCGATCAATTATACATTCTGCCAGAGCCGCGATGAGGCTGAACAGAAATTAAAAGAAGAATCTTATGACCTGATGATCGGTCTTTCTTTTGATTCAGAATACTGTGCACGTCTTGGATTTGTGCGAAGCAAGTCTATTATGGAGTCCAATCTGGCTTATCTGCATCGTTCGGAGAACAGCAGCCACAAAACGGTTGCGATTGAAAAAGGAATGGAAAGCCTGGTAGATACAACGGAATTTCAGGAAGTGATAAAATGTGATAATATCGTACAGTGCATGGAAGCGGTCACAAACGGAAGAGCAGATTATGCAGTCGGAGACCGTTCAGCCCTGGAATATTATATGTATGATACTTACAGCACACTGGTTACCGGCCTGATCTCGGGAAGTGCACAGAATATCTGTATTGCGATCGCAAGAGAAAGCAATCTGCAGTTTATAAGGCTTGTGAATGACTATATTTACAGCCTGTCGGATCTGCAGAAAACAACATTTCTGGAAGAAGGAAATATGCACTTGTATAAAACATCGCTGCGAGGCTATGTACGGATGCATCCGATCCAGACGATGCTGCTGTTTTCCGGACTGACTGCATTTATTGTGGTTGCATGTTCCATGATGTTTCACGCGAAACGAATGCATAAAAAGAATATGGAACTGGAAATGGCGAATCAGGCGAAAAGCGAATTTCTGACCAGAATGTCCCACGATATCCGCACGCCGATGAATGGTATCATCGGTATGCTGGATATTTCGGATAAATGTCTGGACAATCCGGAGGCGGTAAGAAAATATCATAAAAAGATCCGCGTGGCGTCGGAGTATCTGCTGTCGCTGATCAATGATGTTCTGGATATGAGCAAACTGGATTCGGGGGAAATGTATTTTGCGGAAGAATCCGTGTATCTGCGGGAAATGCTGGAAAACTGTAGGGATATCATGGAGACAAGAGCGGCAGAACATGGGATCGAACTGGAAACGCCGGGGCTTGAAAACTTTAACCCGCCGAGGGTTCTGACAAGTGAACTGCATATCCGCCAGATCGCCATGAATATCATCAGCAATGCGATCAAATACAATAAGCCAAACGGAAAGATCATAGCAACGGCGGAAGTCGTAAATCAGACAGAAGATTACGTTACCTGCAGATTTATGGTAAAAGATACCGGAATCGGCATGAGTGATGATTTTCAGAAAAATATGTTTGATCCATTCTCGCAGGAATACGGAAAAGACCGCAGTGAGTTTAGGGGAACCGAACTTGAACTTTCTATCGTGAAGCGGATCGTAGATCAGATGGGCGGCGAAATCCGGGTCGAGAGCAAAAAAGGAGTCGGAACTACCTTTACCTGGACGTTGACATTTAAAACAGATAAAGAATACCGGGAAGAAAAAGTGGCGGCAAACCAGCAGGACTTCAGTCTGGCTGGGAAAAAGATCCTGGCAGCAGAAGATAATACCTTAAATGCAGAAATTCTGATATTCCTGCTGGATGATATGGGAGCGGACACGGTGCTTGTGGAAAACGGAAAACAGGTTGTAGAGGCATTTAAAGAATCCGACTGGGATGAATATGACTGCATTCTTATGGACGTTATGATGCCGATCATGGACGGTTACACGGCAACTCGCAGAATCCGCGGTCTGTCAAGGCCGGATGCACAGAGCATACCGATCATCGCCCTGACAGCAAATGCATTTGCAGAAGACAGAAAGAAAGCAATGGAAGCCGGTATGAATGACCACGTCGCAAAACCGGTCGATATGAAGGTACTGACAGCAGTGCTGCAAAAGTATCTGGAGAAATAAAAACAATATCATAGAAGAGAGAGCAAAAGAACATGAAAATGCATCTCTGTACAGAGACAAGCTGGAGAAATAAAAAAGCAATATAGAAACAGAAAGGGCATAATATCTGAGATATGGGACATTTTTATTTTGTACGACATGGACAGACCATCTGGAATGTGGAAAATAAAATCTGCGGTGCGACCGACATTGCACTGACAGAATTCGGACATCAGCAGGCGATCGAAACCGGAAGAAAGATTCTGGCAGAAGGCATTAAGGCAGATGAGATTTTATATTCTCCGCTGATCAGAGCGGCGGATACTGCCAGACATATTTCGGAGATCACCGGAATACCGGCAAGAGTCGAGCCGCGTCTGACAGAACAGCGTTTTGGAAAGTGGGAAGCTACCGCAAGAAACGGCGAAGCATTTAAGAAAGCAAAAGAATGTTTCGCGTGCAGCCACGAAGGAGGAGAATCTACTCTGCATCTGGCACAGCGGATCTATAATCTGCTGGATGAGATCAAACAGGAATCGGACGAAAAAACCTATATTCTTGTGGCACACAATGGAATTGCGAGAGTGGTGCAGTCCTATTTCTACGATATGACAAACGAAGAATACGCTGCTTTCGGAGTGAAAAACTGTGCGGTAGTACGGTATGATTTTTAAAATAGTTTTGGAAAAGCTCTGCAAAAAGCAAACGTGGGAGTTCAGGAATCGGTTATGAGAGATATAGTGTATGCAGGTGTTGTGGGGTGTGTTATGGATGGAAATATTGCATAAATATACAGCAAAATTGAGTTGGATGGGAAAGGGACATGAAGAAATATCAGTTTTACGGCTGGGAACAGGCAGATGTTCCGGCAACTTCAAAAACATATGAAAAAATAAAAAATCCAAAAGAATTATATGATATATTATCAGAAATTTGGTGTGCGGATACCTGTGCACCGAGAATGAGGGAAAGATGGAGCAAAGAGAATCAAACATTAGGACAATGTTCTATTACGGCATTTCTGGCACAGGATATCTTTGGCGGAAAAGTGTATGGGATTCTCAGACCGGGCGGAAATTATCATTGTTATAATGTGGTGGGGGATTGTTGCTTTGATCTGACAAGCGAACAGTTTGGCGATGAAATTCTTGATTACAGAGAGAATCCGGAGCAGTTCCGCGAGGTACATTTCCAGAAAGAAGAGAAAAGGCAGAGATACGAGTATCTGAAAAAAGAACTGGAAACATATCTCGGCAGGGCATCGGAGCAGACGAAACAGCTTTACAAAGTATTATTAAGCAAAGGTTACCCCAAAGAACTTTGTGTGGAGATAGCCTACAAAAATATGAACACAGACTATACGGCGACCAGGATGTTAGGTTATCTGTACCGCGTGACAAATCCAAGGATTGAAGATTTAGTAGATGAAATGCTGGCAATTCTGAGTGACAGGGAAGCAATCATACAAAAGAAGGAACTGGAGCACGCACAGGCAGTGATAAATGATATGTATAAAAATGGACTGTAAAAACATGGTTCACGTGAAAAAATCCGGTTGAGAAAAGAGTTTAACGAAAGAACTTAGCCGGATTTTTTTGTATATAACAGTAAAAGAATATTATAAGCGGTTATTACGAAAAAGGATGGATAAAAAATGGTCAGAACAATCGTAAAAGATATTTTCTTTCTGGGACAGAAATCCGAGCCGGCAACAAAGTCGGATATTTCTGTAGGGAAAGATCTTCAGGATACACTGGAAGTCAACCGTGCCGGCTGCGTGGGAATGGCAGCAAATATGATCGGAATCAAAAAGAGAGTGATCATTGTAAATATAGGGCTGGTTGATGTTGTGATGTTTAATCCGGTAATGCTGCGAAAAGATACTCCATATGAAACAGAAGAAGGATGTCTTTCGCTTACAGGTGTGAGAAAAACAACACGATACGAAAACATAGAAGTAGAGTACTATGATATGGACTGGAAAAAGCAGAAGATGAAACTCAGCGGATGGCCGGCACAGATCTGTCAGCATGAGATGGATCATCTCGAAGGGATTTTGATTTAAAAAATTGCGGCGGAGGTTTTCTTAATGTGTAAATGAACGAATTCCCGAAGGGCACGTAAAAGTGCCTTCTTGGGAATTCGTTCATTTTGCACATTTCCAAAAACTCCTGGCTTGCCGGGGATTGCTGAAGCGGAAAGCTCTTTCTTGCCGAGGTATAAAAGCTGAGATGAAAGGGACAGAAGCACAGTGATGGAAATTTATCTTAGTCGAAGAAGACTCCCACTTCTATAAAGTGGCGAGCAACAAATTTGTCTTAGTGAGAGTTCAATCTCCGACTAAGATAAACGCTCCGCGAGGATGCACAGCGATTCTGTTAGGTAAATGTCAGCAAAGCTGACCAGAATCGCGTGCCAAGTCTCACGTGCGTTCGACTTGAATATCGTCACTGTGCTTTTTATATATTTAGTTTCACGTGAAACATAGCGATGTGAAACGCAAAATGTGGTTGTTTTATAGAAAAGAGAAGACAAAGAGAAAACAACTGTACTTTTTATTGGACATGTTGTACTGTACAATGAAGTATAGAAGACGTGGAAAGGAAGGTATGGGGAATGGAGAATGAGAAAAAAATCAAAAAAGTCTATTTTACGTTGACGGGTACGAAGTATCATTATGGAATGGATTTTCTGGAAAAGGGTATGAAATTATATCTGGAAAAGGAACCGGATAATAAATATGATAAAGAAGCAATTATGGTAAAAAAAGAAGGACTTGGATTGATTGGTTATGTGGCAAACAGTACATATACAGTAATCGGAGAAAGTATGAGTGCAGGTCGTTTATATGATAAGATTGGAAAGAAAGCAACAGCGAAAGTTGTTATGCTGACAAATGCAGGTGTTATCTGCAAAATCTGTAAAAAAAGTCTGCTGGAGTATCAGCAGCAAAATAAAGAAATCGAGAAAAGCGAAGAGCCGGTTAAACAGAATTAAAAGAGTTTCACAACGTTTTCACTCTATATGTTATACTGATTTCAACAATGAAAAAGGGAGAAAGGTATATGCCTAAAGGTACAAATCAAAAGTTTAAATTGTACAGACTTGCACAGATTATGCAGGAGAATACAGATGACAGCCATTATATGACAATGCCGGAAATTATGGTTGAGCTGAAAAAATATGGAATAACAGCAGAAAGAAAAAGTATTTACAGTGATCTGAAAGATCTGGAACAGATGGGCATAGAAGTTCAGGGGGAAAAGACAGGAAAATATTATCAGTACCATGTTGTAAATCGCCCTTTTGAACTTGCAGAACTGAAACTTCTGGTAGATGCAATTCAGTCATCGAAATTTATTACAGAGAGAAAAAGCAATGCACTGATTAAGAAAATAGAGAAAATGGTCAGCAAATATGAGGCAATGACACTGCAAAGACAGGTTTATGTTTCCGGGAGAATTAAAACGATGAATGAAAGTATCTACTATACGGTAGATGCTATTCACAATGCAATATCTGAAAATCGAAAAATTAAGTTTCAATATTTTCAATGGACGGAAAAGAAAGAAATGAAATTGCGACATGGCGGAAAGTATTATCATATCAGTCCGTGGGGGCTTTCGTGGGAAGGACAAAACTATTATCTCGTAGGTTATGATTCTGAAGCAGAAAAAATAAAGCATTATCGGGTGGATAAGATGCTACATATCCAGGTGTCAGAAGAAAAGAGGGAAGGTGAACAGCATTTTCAGCAGCTTGACATGGCTGATTATGCAAAAAAGAGTTTTGGAATGTATGGGGGAAAAGAACAGCTAGTAAAATTAAAAATTAGAGATACGTTGGTGGGAGTGATGATTGATCGTTTTGGAAAAGATGTGATGATTATTCCTGAGGATAAAGGTCATTTTATCGTTCCGGTCTGCGTATATGTCAGCAGACAGTTTTTAGGCTGGGTGTTTTCTCTCGGGGACAGCATAGAAATTCTTTCGCCGCCACAAGTGGTTGAGCAGATGAAAGAGGAGAGTGAAAGGTTGTTTCGACAATACCATTAGAAATACAGAAAGAGCGGCTGAATCATGTAAAATCATGATAGCAAAAGATAAAAAGCAAAAAACTATTTCGATGGAGGGCATTCATATGAACTATGTAGTGATTGATCTGGAAATGTGCAAAGTACCAAAAATGTATCGAAACAAAATGTATAAATATGCAACAGAGATCATTGAAATTGGGACAGTTTTATTGAATGAAGATTTCAGGCAGATTGCGACATTAAGACAGTATGTGCATCCGGAATATGGAGTATTGGATCACTATATCAGCAATTTGACAGGTATTCAGAATGTTCAGATAAAAAATGCACCATTACTTGAGGAAGCCCTGAAACATCTGACGAATTGGCTTGGAGACAGGGAGTATAAAATTTTTGCGTGGAGTGAGTGTGACTTTGCTCAACTGAGAAGGGAAATAAAAAGTAAACAGATAGAAGATGAGCAAATCCAAAATTTCATGCAGCCAAAGCGTTGGATTGATTATCAGGATGCATTTGTAAAACGAAGCGGATTTTCCAGGGCAATCTCTTTAAGTGAAGCTCTGATGCTTTGCGATATGCAGCCTTGCGGCAGGTTACACGATGGTTTGGATGATGCAATCAATACCGCAAAATTAATTGAGATGCTGGAATCTGATCCAGATTACCAGATTCGTAACTACGAGAAAGAACTTGCAATTTCAGCGGAGCCACTGCAGTTTTGCATGGGAGATTTGTTTGCGGGGTTAAGCTTGAGTGCATAGTATGCCAGGTCGCATATGAATTCGACTTGAATTGATAAAAATGCCAGAATAATCATTTTCAAATTATTCTGGCATTTTTATCCTTTGGAATTCTTTCGGATATTTTGTGTGAGATTGAAAGCGGTATTCCCGTGTAGGTGGTTTCACGTGAAACATTAAAATATTTGATTTCTAAAGTACTCTGTGTTTCACGTGAAACGAAAAAATTATTTTTCAAAGAAAAGTTTCATGTCATTTTCTACAGTATCTATTCCGGCGATTCCGAAGTTTTCCATAAGTACTTTTGCTACATTTGGACTGAGAAATGCAGGGAGTGTCGGTCCGAGGTGAATATTTTTCACTCCAAGATACAGGAGGGAGAGCAGTACAATAACTGCTTTCTGTTCGTACCATGCGATATTGTAGATGATTGGCAGTTCATTGATATCGTCAAGCCCAAATACTTCTTTTAATTTCAATGCGATCACAGCCAGGGAGTAAGAATCATTGCACTGACCGGCATCTAAAACGCGAGGGATTCCGTTGATATCTCCAAGATTCAGTTTATTATATTTATATTTTGCACAGCCGGCAGTGAGGATGACAGTGTCTTTTGGAAGAGCTTTCGCAAAGTCGCTGTAATAGTTACGGCTCTTTGCACGTCCGTCACAGCCTGCCATTACTACGAATTTTTTGATGGAACCGGATTTTACGGCAGCTACAATCTGATCAGCAAGAGCCAGTACCTGTGCATGTGCAAATCCGCCGATAATTTCCCCTTCTTCAATCTGAGCAGGTGGGGCACATTTTTTTGCGTGTTCGATGATCACAGTGAAATCTTTGTTCACAGCAGAAGCACTGCCGTTTTCTGCTGAAATATCTCCAATATGCTGACAGCCAGGATATCCGGCTGCACCGGTTGTGTATAAACGGTCTTTATAGCTGTCTTTTGGCGGAACGATACAGTTGGTTGTCATCAGGATCGGACCGTGGAAAGCTTCAAATTCATCTTTCTGTTTCCACCATGCATTCCCATAATTTCCCACAAAGTTTTGATATTTTTTAAAAGCCGGGTAGTAGTGTGCCGGAAGCATTTCGGAGTGTGTATAGACATCTACGCCAGTTCCCTGAGTCTGTTCCAGCAGCATTTCCAGGTCTTTCAAATCATGACCGGATACGAGAATGGCAGGGTTGTTTCTGACGCCGATATTGACTTTGGTAATTTCCGGATTACCATAAGTTTCTGTGTTGGCTTTGTCGAGGAGAGCCATGCCATCCACACCATATTTGCCGACTTCCAGAGCCAGGGCAACCAGTTCCTCTGCACCTAAAGAATCATCAAGCGTTGCAGCCAGAGCCTTCTGAAGAAAAGCATCCACGTTTTCATCATCGTGCAGAAGGGCATTGGCGTGTTTGGAGTAAGCAGATAATCCTTTTAATCCATAAGTAATCAACTCACGCAGGGAACGGATATCTTCGTCTTTTGTAGACAATACACCTACTTCTGCAGCTTTTTCTTCAAAACTGTCTTCAGTGCCATCCCAGAGGGCTGCGGATGGAAGAGAAGAAGATGCGGAGAGCTGTTTGATAAGGTTTCTTTTCACTTCGAGCGAAGTGTGGATACGTGAAACAATCGCATCTTTATCAAAATTTGCATTTGTTATTGTGACAAAAAGGTTTAAGGTGATCAGATGATTGATGTCAGTACTGATCTCAACGCCTTCTGCCCGAAGTTGTGTGGTTACTGCGGACAGACCTTTTGTTACAAATACCAGAAGATCCTGCATGGCGGCCAGATCTGGTTTCTTTCCACAGACTCCGACTCTGGTACAGCCGGTGCATCCTGCGGTTTCCTGACACTGATAGCAAAACATAGTTTGATTCATAAATGAAATCCTCCTTTAAGATGACAGTGCAAACTGTCTTTTATTTATCTCAGTCGAGAAGACTCCCACTTCTGCAAGTGGTGAGTAATAAAGTCTTTCTCAGTGGGAGTACAATCTCCGACTGAGATATGCTCTGTACGGGCGATGCCTGCTTCGTATTCTTATTTCAATATCATTTGAAAAAAGTTATTCTCTTTTGTATAATGCTTGTATTGTGTTTGTCATGTGAGTAAAAGTATCTACTGAGGCAGGTCTTCCTGGTACTGCACGTGACGTTTGTAAATATAATGGAAAAATGAAAAGAAATCGGTTGTTTTAACAACGAAGGAGAAAAATATATGTTGAAAAAAATGGAAATAAAAGATTTTGACCAGGTGTATACCTTGATGGAAGAAAGTTTTCCGAAAGACGAATACAGAGATTATCAAAAACAGAAGGAACTGTTTCAAAATCCAGAGTATCAGATTTTGATAGAAAAAAATCCAGAGTTCCGGGAAATCAAAGCATTTTTTGCAGCATGGGAGTTTGAAACTTTTATTTACGTGGAACATTTCGCAGTCAATCCGGTATTGAGAAATGGAGGCGTAGGAAGCAGGATGCTAAAAGCATTGACAGAAGACGCAGAAAAAATGATCATTCTGGAAGTGGAACCTCCGACAGAAGAAATAGCAGTAAGGAGAGTTAGGTTTTACGAGAGAAATGGATTCTTCTTTAATGATTATCCATACATTCAGCCATCCATGGGTGAAGGGCGTAAAGAGACACCGCTTTTTCTGATGAGCACAGAGAGAAAAATTGACGAAGAAGAGTATAGAATGATTCGCAATACACTGTATACGAAAGTTTATGGAAAGAAAGACGTGCTGGAAAGAGAAAGATTTATTGATATGTGTTAGTTTCACGTGAAACATAATTTCGGATAAGCTAATTTGGACGGATACGCGTGAGATTTAGAACACGATTCGGGTCAGGTCAGCCAGCCGACTGAAACAAATGCTCCGCTGGTAACAAATTTGTGTCAGGGTGATGAAATGCAATCCCCTGTCTGATATAGATTTGACAGATTGTGGAAGTGCACAGAAGAAAAATAAAAAGAGCATATAAGCTAAAAAAGAAAATGCTTTGCTTATATGCTCTCTTTGTATATCGGATGTGAAATGACTTCTGCCTCTGCGATCAGTCAGAGGTATTCTTGAATGTTAATGATCAGTGGTGACCACAGCCGTGATTTCCACAGGCGTGTCCTTCTTCGTGACTGTGGTGGCTGCATGTAGCACCGGCAGAGGTCAGCTCGCCACGCAGGTAAGCTTCGACTGCTTTGTCCGTGTCTCCGGATGCACCGGAACATAAGGTGATGCCGGCATTTGCGAGAGCTACCTGAGCACCGCCGCCGATGCCTCCGCAGATCAGTACATCGATCTGGTTACCGGAAAGAAGTCCGGCAAGAGCACCGTGTCCAATACCATTTGAGCCCATTACCTGGCTGCTTGCGATTTTATTGTTTTCCACTTCATAAATTTTAAAATGTTCTGTTCTTCCAAAATGCTGGAATACTTCTCCGTTTTCATATGTTACAGCAATTCTCATGACGTTTTCTCCCTTTTTCTGCATATAATTTACTGGCTGCGTGGATTTACAGCAGTTTTCACAGCATGGACTTCCATCACATAAAATGTAATTTCCACCCTCGATGCGGATGGATTTTCCAAGGACAATGCTTTCGGCAATTTTTTTTCGTGCGGAATTATAAATCAACTGTGCAGTTGTACGTGCAACACACATCTTTTTTGCACATTCTTCCTGGCTCAGACCTTCCATATCAATTTGCCGTATGGCTTCGTATTCGTCTACTGTCAGTGTAGTTACATCGTCCAGTCCGTTTTCAGACTGAAAAATCACATAATCAGGTTCTCTGCAAATCCTTCTTTTTCTACATTTTGGCATAAGTTTTTCTCCTTTTATTGGCATATGCCAATAAAAATAATAGCATAGGTAAGTTAAAAAGTAAAGAGGACATTTGAAATCAGAGGTCAGGTATTCAAAGAATCGAAGATTTCTGACCTGAAACAGGGAATTTCGGATTACAGTTTTGGCTGGTATCGCATGCTGGATACGTTGTAAACGGTAACGAATGCCTGCGGATCTTCTTTTGTAATATAGTTCATAAGTTTCTGATATTCAGATTTGTCCACGATGGTAATGATCTCGTTTCTCTTTTGCATGTTGTAAGCTCCGATGGATTCATAAATGGTAGCTCCGCTGTGCAGATCGTGAATGATAAAATTACGAAGTTTTTCTTCTTTTTTTGTAATAATGCAGACACGACGCTTGATGTTATGGTCGAAAATAAAGTGGTCAAGAACTATACCGTTGAAATAAGTTCCGAGGATACTGAGCACTACGGTCTTCTTATCGTAGACGAGTGCGGCAGAAAGTGCAACACACATTCCGGAAAGAGACATGGCTTTTCCTAAATCTATATGTGCATATTTATTCAATATTTTTGCAACAATATCCAATCCGCCGGAAGAAGCATTGCGGTTAAAAAGGATGCTTAATCCGACACTGACAACGAGAATATAGCAGAGCACATCCAGTTCCTGACTGTTTGTCATGGAGCCAAAATCTGGCAGGATCATTTCAAAGAGCCAGAGGAAGAATGGAAGCATAATGCTGGTATAAACGGTTTTAACGCCAAATTCCCTGCCGCAGGTGAAAAAACCGATGATCAGGAGAGTAATGTTCAGGATCATACTGATCGCAGACAGAGGGAGCGGAATAAAGTTTGTCAGTACAATACCAAGCCCGGAAATACTGCTGACGGAGGTATGGCTTGGAACAAGAAAAAAGTAAACTGCAGCGGCAATGATCGCAACAGCAACCGTCAGAATAAAGGTTTCTTTCAGGATGTTTAAATAGTTTGTTTTTGTTTTCATTATTTGCCTCATTTATCAATAAAATTTAGTATCCGCAACAAGAATGCCAGGGCATCCTCATATATTTAAATTAAAAAATCAGATAAAAACCAATAGTTATTGCTAAAAATCATACAATTTCGATGGATTCAAGATCATTCGGAATGTAAAGATTGCCGGAAAAATAAGATTCTCCTTCGGCTGAATACAGTTCTTTACGGTTCTGGATGTTTTTGTCCTCTGTGTGATAGAGAACAAGGTTCGGAACATGAAGCTTCTGGGCAAGTTCACAGGCGTCTTTTACGGTTGAATGGTGCTTCTCGTAAGGGTTGAAAAGGTCTCTTTCAGAGTAGAGGCAGAAAGCTTCGTGCAGGAGCCATTCGCAGCCTTCTGCGTAAGGCTTTTCACAGTCGTTATAAGGCTCATCGCCGCAATAGACGAGCTTTTTGCCACTGTTCAGTTCCATAGAAAAGCCAAATTGCTTTGCTTTGGTGGATCCGATATCGAAAAAGGTCACATTTCGGTCGTTGATAGTGCGAGTTTCGGCGTCGGAAACACAGATCAGATGTAGCCTGTCACCGATAAAACGAGTCTGTTTCTTTGGGAGGAGCTGTTCGGCCAGGTTATGGAGCAGGGAAATAACTTCTGCGTGACCATAAATAGTGGCTTCTCCTTCATATTTGCCACTGTTCATATTCTGGCAGATCACGCGAATCATCCAGATGATACCGGTCAGATGGTCGATGTGTTTGTGGGTGATAAAGATTTCACGCATATCCATCCAGTTAAAACCGGCGTGTTTTAACTGATGAAGAATGGTGCTGCCGCCACCGCCGTCCACCATAAAATATTTTTCATTTTCTTCCAGAACAAAACAGGTATTGTAACATTCGGTTACAAGTGCGTTTCCGGTTCCTAACATTGTTAATTTCATATGTAACACCTTCCTTTGAAAAAAACAGTAAAGAGGAAATCTGCTACGGTAAAAAGAAACAGATTTCTGGTTACAAGTTTCCGTTAAAATGTCCGTTTTAGAGGCTTAAATATGGATTTCCAATATATTGCACATAAGAAAATGAAATAATGTGGGAACGATTTCATATTGCAAAAAATGCCGGAAAATCAAGGTTTTTCGGGAATATGAGTATTGAGAAAAGCTTCATATCTGACCCAAAACAGACATATAATTATTACAGGAATGCTGTTTACAGCCTGTAAACCGTCGGATATACGCTGCATATAAGGAGATGCAGGCTATCCAAAGTATATTTTGCAGTAAAAAAGGAAATATTGCAAGAGAAATAAATGGGTACTTTCTAAATAAAACATCACATATAATGGTATTTATGCATAAAAATAAACGCTTTATGCATAAATGTATACATATGCATAAAAAGAAAACAAGGGAATTATACTGCATAATAAGTGATGTTACGAGACGAGAAAGGGAACAAAAAACACCAGATTGACTGAAAAAATGAGGAATTAATACTTGTTTTTCTGATTATATATTTGATCGTCCTGGCTTTCCTTGCACTTTAAGTGTGGCAATGTTAAAATCAAAAAAAGAGTGAAAAGGAATCGTAAAACAAAGATAGAAATTTTGAAGAGATGAAACGATGGTATAATGGATATTTATTGAACGGACAGCAAGTTTACAATCCGAAAGCTGTAGTTGAAAGTCTGACATGGAACCAGTTTCAAAGTTACTGGTCAGAAACAGGAACATATGAATCGATTGTGTCATTGATCAATATGGATTTTGATGGCAGGAACTTGTGAAAGCAACCAGAAGAAAGCAATGGAGCGAACTTATTTCTTTTCAGAGAGCGTCTGCAAAATTGCTGGATGCTACGCTTGATATGGAATGTGACGTGGTTGCAGAAGAGATAGAAAAGATTCATATGGAATATGCATCTATAATACAGTATCACGATGAAAATTCTTTGAGCAGTGTACTTTTTATTGCTTATCTGAGTGCTGTTCAATATTATTTTAAACCTATCAGAGAGTTGCCGACGAGACGGGGATTTGCAGATTTTGTATTTATTCCGAAGAAAGAATATGCACAAGATTATCCGGCATTGATCGTGGAACTTAAATGGAATAAAAATGCACAAACGGCACTGAATCAAATAAAAGAGAAAAAATATTTTGAATTTGTTCGGCAATATACAGGAGAGATACTGTTAGTAGGCATTAATTATGACAAAAAAACAAAGAAACATCAGTGCATGATAGAAAAAGTGTGCATTTGATGAGGAAGGACAAAAAATTGAAGATAAGAACAGCAACAATGGATGATCTGGAAATGATAGCCGCTGTGGAGGCAGAATGTTTCCCGGCGGCAGAGGCAGCAACCAAAGAAGAGTTTGCAAAAAGGCTGCAACATTATAGTGATCATTTCTGGCTTATGTTTGAGGGGGAGAAACTGATTGCTTTTGTGGATGGATTTGTTACGGATGAAGCAGATCTGACGGATGAAATGTATGAAAAAGCGGAGCTGCATAATGAGCATGGAGCATGGCAGATGATTTTCGGCGTAAATACAATCCCTGCCTGTCGCAGGCATGGATATGCGGGAGAACTGATCTGCAGAGCAATCCAGGATGCGAAGAAGCAGGGACGAAAAGGTCTTGTACTTACGTGTAAGGACAGGCTGGTTCCATATTATGCAAAATTTGGTTTTGTAAATGAAGGAGTCTCTGATTCCGCACATGGAAATGTAGTGTGGAATCAGATGAGACTGACTCTCTAAAAAATGCGATTTCCATTTCGATCAAAATGTGCCCGAAGAGCCTTTTCGGTAAAGAAAATCGGAAGGATCAGCGGAATCAACTGCAGGAAGGTGATGATCAGGCCCATATTGCCGACCGGATCATTGCCTTTTCCAATTACAAAAAGCATTGGAATGACAGAAGGTATGATCAGAATCCAGCCAAGGGTACGCCAGATTTTCCCAAAATAGTGATGGGCAAACTGCCAGGTATCTGCATTTTTCATAGACATGGAAGTGCGGTAGCCAAAAGCTGAATTGATTTCCTTTGGAGCACTTCTGGAAAAAAGTCCGCCAAAGCTGATCATCAGGAATGGAATCAGCAGAACCGTTACACACATAAAAATCCAAAATCCCATAAAAATCCTCCTTTCGAAAGTCGAAAAATCCCAAGCGTATCTTAGAGGGGAGAAAGGTGTAGTTAAGGATAATATAAGACTAAGATGGGAGAAAAGCAAGATGAAGTTGGGCATTAAGAAAACTTATATGTAAAATATGACGCCATGATGGGGACTCTGAAGCGGAAGATTATTAAAAAAATATTTCTCTGATTTGGATTGACAAAGATCGCTTATTCAAGTATAATAATCACAAAATAATTTTAAATCTAATTCTATCTGACTTTCATTGCCGTTCGGCAGGAAAATCCAAAAAAACTTCATACCTGCACAGAGCGGCTGAAAATACAAAAGTGATATCTTAAGAAAACTTTTTGACAACTGATATTTGCAAATTGCTTCTTAGCCAAAGAGTTTCACAATCCCGGTATCCAGGGCTGTTTTGTAGCAGGAAAATGTCAGCAAAGCTGACCAGAACCGTGCACCGGGTCTCAGGTATATTTAGCCTGGATTCATACAAAAAGCAAAGGAGCAGCCTATGGGACAAAAAGATATTACAGAGAAATTACTGGAAGATTATAATGATGTATTTGCAGATATCATAAACGGACTGATTTTTAAAGGAGAACAGCGGATTCTGCCGGAATCTCTGGAAAATGCAAAAGTCCACTCTCAATATAAAGCAGAAGATGGAAAAGTCCATGAACTGGAGAGGGATGTCATAAAATACTGGAAAGAGAAAAAAGTCGAACTGGCGATCTGCGGGATCGAAAACCAGAGCAATGTGAAAAAATATATACCGTTCCGTATTATCGGATATGATGGTGCAGCATATCGCAGTCAGCTATTGGAGAATAGAAAAGAGATCCTGCCGGTCATGACAATTGTATTGTACTTCGGTACGGATCATCACTGGTATGGCAAAAAGAATATCAAAGGGTTGATGAAAATCCCGGAAGGACTGGAAGAGTACATCAATGATTATGAAATGAAAGTATTTGAGATCGCATGGCTTACAGAAGAGGAGATCAGCCGTTTCCATAGTGATTTTAAAGTCGTGGCAAATTTCTTTGTTCAAAAAAGAAAGCATAAGGATTATATCCCGGATGATCCAACGGAAATCAGGCATATAGATGAAGTACTGAAATTGCTCCGGGTAATGACCGGGGATGAACGCTACCAGGCAATATTTCAGAAAGAGAGAGGAGTGCATAGTATGTGTGATGTGGCGGAAAGACTCGAAAAAATGGGAATGGAAAAGGGAATAGAAAAGGGAATGGAACAGGGAGTGAAACAAGGAAGAAAGTTAGGCAGAAATGAGGGAATCCACGAAGAAAAAATCCGTGTATACAAAAAACTTCTTGAAAAAGGATTTTCGAAACAAGAAGCACAGGAGATAACTGAATTGCCGCAATTTCTGGAAAATTGACCGAGCCTTTTAAAGCGAGGGATGCTTCTTGTCCGAAGGGCAAGAAGATGGGCATTAAGAAAACTTATATGTAAAATAGTACGCCATGATGAGTCGAAAACAATCCACGTCAAAGTGATTTGTTTTTGGATTCATCATGGCTGTATTATTTTGCACACCATGTTTTACAATGCGGTTCATTTGCACATGCAATACTATTCTTTTGCAAACACTATTTTAAAATGTGCGGCATTTCAGTTCTTTACACCTGCCAGGAAACCAACGGTAAATTTTTATCCTCTTTCAGCAAGAAGACTCCGACCTCTAAGGTGGGAGATGAATTGCTGCCATTATCCTCTTGATATTGTGTTCTAATCATAGTATAATATATTCAGTCGAATTATAAAGAAATGGTGAAATACAATGGATTTAGATAATAATGCACATTCAGTATTCCTGCTGCACTATCATCTTGTGCTTGTGGTCAAGTATCGCAGACAGGTTTTTGATGATACTATGTCTGGCAGGGCAAAAGAGATCTTTGAGTATATTGCTCCAAATTACAATATCACTCTTGAAGAATGGAATCACGACAAAGACCATGTACATATACTTTTCAGGACACACCCAAATACGGAAATAAGCAAGTTCATAAATGCATATAAAAGTGCAAGCAGCAGACTTCTTAAGAAGGAATTTCCACAGATACGGCAAAAGTTGTGGAAAGAACGTTTCTGGAGTCAGAGTTTTTGTCTGCTTACAACCGGTGGTGCACCCATTGAAGTGCTCAAAAAATACATAGAAAGCCAGGGAGAAAAGGAACGAAAAAGGAAGTGACCGCGTGGCAAACAGAGCCTATAAATTCAGAATATATCCCAATGATGCACAGAAGATTTTGTTTGCCAGGACATTCGGCTGTGTGAGAATGGTGTACAACCACTGGCTTGATAGAAAGATCAAGCAGTATGAAGAAAACAAAGCCAATGTAACCTACACTGTCTGTGCAAAAGAAATGGCTGAGATGAAGAAAACGGAAGCATATGCATTTTTACGGGAAGTAGACAGTATCGCATTGCAACAATCGCTCCGACATCTTGATACGGCGTTCCAGAATTTTTTCAAACAGCCAAAAACAGGTTTCCCAAGGTTCAAATCCAAAAAGCGTAATAAAAGTAGCTATTCAACGATCTGCATCAATGGAAACATAACCATATCGAATGGATATTTGAAATTGCCTAAGATCGGACAAGTCAGATTAAAACAGCACAGGGCTGTTCTGAATGGATACAGACTGAAATCTGTGACAGTAAGCCAGACACCAGGCGGAAAATACTATGCAAGTATTCTTTTTCAGTACGAAGATCAGGTACAGGAAAAGGAGATGCAGCGTTTTTTAGGTCTGGATTTTTCCATGCACGAATTATATCGTGACAGTAATGGGAATGAGCCTGCATATCCGAGGTATTATAGAAAAGCGGAGAAAAAATTAGCGAGAGAACAACGCAGGCTTTCCAAAATGCAAAAAGGTTCGAACAACCGCAGCAAGCAGAGGATCAAGGTAGCAAAACTCCACGAAAAGGTTTCCAACCAACGAAAAGACTTTTTACATAAACAATCAAGACAGATAACCAATGCCTATGATTGTATATGTATAGAAGATCTGGATATGAAAGCAATGTCACGGTCACTGAATTTTGGAAAATCTGTTTCGGACAACGGATGGGGGATGTTCACAACATTCTTAAAATACAAACTAGAGGAACAGGGGAAAAAGTTAGTGAAGGTGGATAAATTTTTCGCAAGCAGTCAGATCTGTTCCGCCTGTGGTTACAAGAACACAAAAACGAAAAATCTTGCTCTCAGAAAGTGGGATTGTCCGCAGTGCGGGATTCATCATGACAGAGATGTAAATGCGGCTATCAATATCAGAAATGAGGGAATGCGGTTAGTAATTGCATGACAGAAACTCAATAGAATAGAAACCGTGGGACACACGGGGTTAGCTCGCTTATGCTTAGCACGTTGGTACTATCGAACGAGAACCAAACCCGCCGAGGTTAGGGAAGCCCCCACCTCTATAGGTGGGGGAGGATGTCACTTCTTGCGAAAAATCGTTCTGAAGATCAATCTCACCAGCGGTCCGCAGTAGAATATCTGCCAGCAGATTGCCATCGGGAAGTTCATGGCCCAGGTCTGGATCCAGGTGCCGAATGTGTGCTGGTCTTTAAAGAGAATGGTGGCAACCAGGCTCATGATCGGACACATAATGCAGCAGATGCAGATAGAAATGGCATAGGTGATGAACTGTGGACGATCGGTAGGTTTCATTACGGTGAATGCGAGTTTCTGAGCAATTTTTCCGACAATAAAAAATTCCAGAACGAAGGCAACCGGAACCATAATGATCATTTCATGGGTAGCCAGCAGAAAGGTCTGACCGGATACACCACCGGTATTCAGGGCTACATTGTATACGATCATTCCGTAGACCATAATGGTAGCCATGGTAATTGTGTAAATTGCGTCTTCAAATTTAGTTTTTGGCATAAAAATATCCTCCTTTTGATAATGAGCTACGTGTTGTTCGTTATCATCCGGGGGATGTGCGTTTCCAATATAAATAACCGTTTTATTTCGATTTGATATTCTATCAGAAAAATACCAATTATGCAAGCGAAAAATATAATCATATTTTAGATTTAAAAAGTCTCTCTTTATTAAAAAATGAGAAATAAGTGATATAATAGAAAAGTATAAATGAATAGAAAGCGGATGCAGATTCGATTATACACACGGGCACTTGGTTTTTCAAGTGCCCATTATACTTTTTGTGGAATATTTATCACATTTTAAAAATATAAAGAGCGGATATTTCCGTTGGATGAAAGTGTGGAATAAAAGAAAATTTTTACAAAGTGTATGGAAAAGAAAGCTTGTGCAGTCTGTAAGTTCACGTTATACTGAAGGGGATAGTAAATAGCAGAAAAAATTAATGTAACAAGTTCGTTTTATTTTCATTATAAAAATGCAAAGTAAAAAAGGAGGGTGAGTTATGGCTCTGTCAGAGTTGATTAAATATGAGGGTGACAATTCCACGTTTATTTGGAAGTATCCTCATGAAGATTTTAATAATATGACTGAATTGGTTGTTCACGAAAGCCAGGAAGCAATATTTTTTGCTAATGGTCAGGCGGCAGACACATTTGGTCCTGGTCGATACAAATTGGATGCGGAAAACATCCCTATTCTTACAAAACTGATCAATAAAGTTACAGGAGTAAGTGTTTTTCATTGTGAGGTTTATTTTATTAATAAAGCTGTTCAGATGGCTGTTAAGTGGGGAACGGACTCAAAGGTAAGATTTGTTGAGCCTACCTTGGGTGTTCCAGTTGAACTGGGAGCTTCTGGTGAAATGAATCTTGCCGTTTTCGATGGAAAAAAGATGCTGAAAAAACTTGTAGGTACTATGAAAGGCGTTTCCTGGGGAACTGAGGGTGCTGATTTTACGAAATCTTTGCAGACATCTTTCAGACCGTTGATTTCTACGGCTGTAAAATCCAATCTTTCAGCAGTTATTAAACAACAGAATATTGATATTGTTGAAGTGGATGAGCACCTGTCAGAATTGTCAGAATGTCTTCGTGCAAAGATTGTTCCAGGATTTGAGGAATATGGACTTACAATTCCTCAGTTTTTTCTGATGAATATTGTGCTTCCAGAAAGTGATTCCAATTTTAAACGACTCCGAGATTTGCATACGATCGGATTGCAAAAAAGAATGGCTGTTGCGGAAGCAGAGGTGAGAACATCTCAGGCACAGAGCAAAGCTTCTTATATGACCGCAGAAGCAGAGGCAGAAGCACAGATTAAAGTGGCACAGAGAGGGGCAATCCTTGAAGGTCAGACAACGGAAACGGAAATTGCAAGACGTGAAGCGGAAAGAAAATTGATTCAGGCACAGGCAGAAGCACAGGCTGCACAGATGGCAGGAATAGCTGAGGCTGCAGTAATGCAGGCTAAGGGATACAATCAGAAAGATGTTCTTCAAGCTGAAGTACAAAAGGCATACGCAGAAGGCATTGGTAATATGGGACCTGATATTTCAACTGGCGGCGGCTCAGCCATGAGCGATATGCTTGGACTTGGGGTAAGCATGGCGGCTATGGGTGCTATGGCACCGCAGGTTGGAAAAATGATGAAAGGGTTGAACTTTGGCAATATGAATTCAGCACAGACAGCAGGAGGCGAAGGACAGTCGGCACAGACGACGCAATGCCCTAAATGTGGAAATTCGATTCCTATGAATGCAAAGTTTTGCCTTGAATGTGGAACAAAGATTGAAACTCTCGCAGAAAATGAAATGATTTGTCCTAATTGTGGGAAAAAGACACCGAAAGGAAAATTCTGTATGGAGTGTGGACAACCGTTAGCTAATCGATGCCCGAATTGTGGCACAGAGGTTCCGCAAGGCGGAAAGTTCTGCTTGGAATGTGGCACAAAATTGATATAAACGTGGTACATATCAATAACTGTTTGAAACATCAAAAAGGTAGATTGGAGACTAAGATAATGGCTGTTTTTAAATGCAAAATGTGCGGCGGAAATTTAGAAGTTCAAGATGGAATGACCGTTTGTGAATGTGAGTATTGTGGATCTATACAGGCAATTCCTACGAATACAGATGATAATTTAAGAATACTGTTTAATAGAGCAAATGTTTTAAGAATGAAAGCGGAGTTCGATAAAGCGGAAGAAATATATGAAAAAATATTGCAAATTAGTCCTAATGAAGCAGAGGCTTATTGGGGACTAATTTTATGTAAATATGGCGTAGAGTATGTAGAAGATCCTAAAACATTAAAAAGGGTGCCGACTTGTCATAGAACATCATATGATGCAATTGTTGCGGATGATGATTATAAAAATGCGATTGAGAATGCAGACATAAGTCAGAAAATTCTTTATGAAGAAGAAGCGCGGACTATTGATCAGATTCAGAAAGGCATTCTTTCTATTTCTCAGAAAGAAGAACCGTATGATGTTTTTATCTGCTACAAAGAAACAGATGAAAGCGGCAAGAGAACACAGGACAGTGTTATTGCAAATGACATATACTACCAGCTTTCTGAAGAAGGATATAAAGTGTTCTATGCGGCAATAACACTTGAGGACAAGCTGGGTACGGAATATGAACCATATATTTTTGCTGCTTTGAATACGGCAAGAGTAATGTTGGTGCTTGGAACAAAACCAGAGTATTTTAATGCGGTCTGGGTAAAAAACGAATGGTCAAGATTTCTTGCTGCGATGAAGAAGAACAGATCCAAATTACTGATTCCTTGTTATAAAGATATGGATCCATATGAACTTCCCGATGAGTTTTCTCATTTGCAGGCACAGGATATGTCAAAAATAGGGTTTATTAATGATGTTATTCGTGGTATTAAAAAGATTATTGTTAAAAAAGATGAAAGTATGGCTGGAGATGCAGAGGAAATATCAAATGTTGTAGCAACTGAAGTTCTGCCTTTATTAAAGAGAGCAGAAATGTTTTTGGAAGATCAAGAATGGAAAAGAGCGGATGAACTTTGTGAGAAAGTATTAAACAGTGATCCGGAAAATGCCAGGGCATACTTGTATAAGCTGATGGCAGAATTACAGGTTGCAAATCGTGTGGATTTAAAAAACTGTAAAGTATCTTTTGAAAACAGTAATAATTACAAGAAAGTAATTCGATTCGCAGATCAGGATGTACGAGAGAAATTAACTGCTTGTATCAATTTTATTAAAGAGCGCAATGAAACGGATCGAAAGAACAAAATATATAATGATGCTTTACAGTTGTTTGAAAAGGGTAACGCTCAGTCTGTTAATGCTGCTGTGGAAAAAATGAAAAGTATTAGTGGGTGGAAGGATTCAGATGAAAAAATTAAAGAATTCTCAGAGCGATATGAGGTGGTGGTTGAGAAAGAACGTGTTGAAAAAGAAGAGAAGAAACGAATAGAGCGTTTAAAGTCCGAATATGATAGAAAGTATTCTGCATTAATTGAAGGCAAATATGAAAATCAGAAAAAATTAAAGGAAATTCAGAAAAAATTAGCAACAAAGCTTAATAAACGTACTACAGGAGTTATTTCATCGTGGACAGCGAATGTATTTGGAATTATAGCGGTTTGCAGTGGTTTAGCACTGCTATTTCTTGATTCTGTAGGAAATGGAATAATAGAGATTATACTTGGTGGATCCTTGTTATGGTTAGGAATTTCAAGTAACAAGTCTAAAAAACAAAAAATAAGTGATCTGGAACAGGAAAAATCAGAAGTAGAGAAGGTATTAAAGGATATCGAAGCAATTCCGAGTTTAGAAAAATTTATAGAGGATCATTCGGAATAAAAAGCAGAATGTAAATTTGATAAAATATTTTTCACAATAAAACAAAGGCGATCAACTGTTACATCAGATGGTCGCTTTTGTTTTTGGCAAAATGTGCGAAAAAGAAAGCTTGTGCAGTCTGTAAATTCTCGTTATACTGAGTGTGATGATAGAAAAAGGAAACTTGTGAAAGGATTTTAGTTTTAAAGGGAAATGTAAGGTAAAAGGAGGGGTACGATGGGTATTTTTTTTAATCCCGGAAATGGGAGTTTTACCAAAGATAGAAATTATGAAATATATGTGGATAAAACAGAATTACTAAAATACTTGAACAGAGCCATTGGAACACCTGGAAATTGTATTGCTGTCAGCCATGCCAGACGCTTTGGAAAGTCACATGCTGCGGGGATGATTGACGCTTATTATAGTCTTGGTAGTGATTCTGCAAAATTGTTTAAAGGTACAAAGATTGCATCAGATCCAGATTATGAAAAATACAGAAATAAGTACAATGTAATCCATTTGGATATTTCGTCCTTTTGGGATTTTCATAAAAAGGATATTGTAGAAAAGATAATAGAAGATATTTTTAAAGAATTGAAAATGGATTACCCGGAGGAATTTAATGAACGGGATCGTATCAGTTATGTACTCATGAAAATATACAAAAAAACAGGGATTCCTTTTGTGATTATCATTGATGAATGGGATTGTGTGGTACGAAACAGTACAGATCAGGATTTGATCCATCAATATTTACAGTTTCTCCATTCTTTGTTTAAGTCAGAAGAATCAAAATCCTTTTTAGCACTTGGATATATCACAGGTATCATGCCAATTAAGAAAATAAAGGATGAATCGGCTTTAAACAACTTTGAAGAATATACTATGTTAAAATCCAGACCGATTACGAAATACTATGGCTTTACCGAAGAAGAAGTTAAGGCTTTATGTAAAAGATATGATATGGATTTTGAAACTACAAAAGAATGGTACAATGGATATCTAATCGATGGAATGCACATGTATAATCCAAATTCCGTATCACAGGCGATGAAATATCATGATTTTGATTCCTATTGGCGAAATACCTCTGCTTTTGGCACGATTAATAACTTTATTATGATGAATTATTCAGGATTGAAAGAGGATGTCCTTACAATGCTATCCGGAGGAAAAGTCATGGTGGATACGGAATGTTTCCAAAATGATCTGGCAGAAATTCATTCAAAAGATGATGCGTTAACTGCTCTCATTCATCTTGGATATCTTGGATATGATGCAGATATTTTAAGTGCCTATATTCCAAATTATGAAGTGGCTAAGGCGTTTCAATCCGCGTTAAAAACAGGAGAATGGAAAGATGTTGCTGCGTCAATTTCCAAATGTGATACATTACTTATGGCAACGATTAGTGGTAACACTGAGAAAGTAGCTGAACTTATCGAGCTTGCACATGATACGTATACTTCTATATTAAAGTACAACGATGAGAACTCTTTAAGCTGTGTGCTTACAATGGCGTATTTTACTGCACCGGCATATTATACTATTATTCGAGAAATGCCGGCCGGAAAAGGATTTGCTGATTTTGTTTTTCTGCCAAGGGCAAATGCCGGGAATCGCCCGGCAATGATTGTGGAATTAAAATATAATCAATCAGCAGATACTGTGATCAGGCAGATAAAAGAGAAACGATACCAGGGTGCGTTATCGGGATATGAAAGTAAGATTCTCTTAGTCGGGATTAGTTATGATAGTGAAAAGCATCATACTTGCAGTATCGAAGAATGGTAATTTTGTTATACTGAGTGTGATGATAGGAAAAAGGGAAACTTGTGAAATTGTTTTGATTTCACAGGAAATGAAAAGTAAAAAAGGAGGTTCACATGAAAAAAAGAATTTTATGTACGCTGCTGAGTGCAGCAATGTTGCTTACGAGTTCGCCGGTTGTTTTTGCGGCGGAGACGCAGCCTGTGAAGGAGCAGCAGACGAAGGAGACGCTTCCGTTTACGATTAAGGAGGCAAACAATGATATTAAAGATGAAAGTGTAAAAGGCTGGCATGTTCAGATCACGGACACGGAAAATGCAAAGGTTGTTGCAGATTATCCGGGACTGGTTGTTGTGCGTGCAAAGAAGACACAGTACGATGACAATGTTTATCTGATTGGAAAGAGTGGAATAGTCCAGACTTTTGTAGTTTCGGGTACGGATACAGACTGGGATGAAAATGAGCATATTTATGACGACTGGGAGAGAACGACGTCGTATAGTTCTGTGGATGCAATCTGGAGACTTTCGTATAAGGGTGATCGCCTGTATTATATTAAGAAACCACAGACGCAGACTCCAAAATATGACATCTACAATGCGACAACCGGGAAATATTTTGAATATGATCTGGATGAGCAGCCGGAACCTTATAGAGATGGCGAGGGAGCTGTGACAGATGTTTATCGATTTGTAAAAGACGGAAAAGTGGGAATGCTTAAGAGTGATGCAACAATCCTGTACGAAGCGGAGTATGACGATATTGATAGAAATGCGTTTAATACGGATTTTTCGGATGAATCGATACGTGAGTCGGATGATAAGTTTTTCCAGGCGATGAAGCGGGATGAAAATTCTGACAAAAATTTATATGGTATTGTGGATTCAAAAGGACTTTGGGATGGAGTATGTAAATACAGAAGTATTACAAGCAATACCAGTGGTTCAAGGATATGCGTAAAAAATGTGGATGAGGAAACAGCAGTCATGGATATAAATACCGGTGAACTGCTGACAGGTTTTACAGGAAGCAGGATATATTCATTGGGGGATGGATGTTTTCTCAAATCAAATGGTTTAGGAATGTACGATGAGGGTAAGCAGATTCTTATGAAAAATGGTCAGGTTATAGATAAGAACCAGATTTATAATAATGATTATTGTAATAATCCGAACTGTACAGTTTATATTAACGTTTTCTGGGATATTATCGAAAATTTTTCAGAAGATGGCTGTTATTTGGTAGGATTTGATGGAAATGGAAAAAAGCATTTTGTTAAGTATTTGGACAACTATTTACAGTACAATGGTAAGCGTATTTCGTATGACGGGGGAATGATCGGGACAAATGATAATACAGGATTTGGAAAAGATGTAGAACCGATTATCATGAAGGGCGGATATGCAGTGGAAAGAGAATGTGCAGATGTGGATCCAACCTATAATCCGGTGATGGAGGACCATACGGTAAAATGCACTCTGATTGATGCAAACTCGGATCCGGTGTATGAACTTGGAGATAATAAGGTGGTTTATGGTCTGGAAGTAAGGGATGATCTGCTTTATCTCAGATATGGAACTTATGGGAAAGAAGATACGAATGTGCTGATTTATGATACAATCAGCAAAAAAATAGTTTTAAACGAGATGAACATAGATTCCTGGAGCATCCCAAAGGATCATAGCAGTCATGTGGTGAGCTTGCAAAAAGGGAACAAAGTGGCATTGTTTAATACGTTGGATCGGACTTTTTCCGGTTGGGATATGCTTGGGATTGATTTGGATGAAGAAAGTTTCGGTTCGGTGAAAGAAAGTCTGGTTGGTTCTGAACTTGTCTTTTTTATAAGGAATAAAAATGCTTTTTATAACGCATCCTTTCAAAAGATTGCACAGTTGGATCTTGAGGAAGATCTTTATTATCGAGACAGTGATGTGTCCGTTACGAAAAATGGAAATTTTGTTTTCAGTATCGGGGATTCTGTGGACTACGGACAATATCAAGTTTATGATCATAAAGGCGTATTACTGAAAAAATATATAGATGGTTCGAATTATAATGCGGATACATTGATTCGTGTTCGAACAGAAGGAACAAGAGAGTGGGGTTACTGTGACGAGGATGGAAACCTGCAGATTGCGGAGCAGTTTAATCTTGCCGGAAATATGCATAATGGAATTGCAAAAGTGGGAGAGTGGTATGATGATTGTAAAATTATCGACCAGGCAGGGAAAGAACTGCTGTCGGGAAATTATGATTTTGAATGGACGTATGTAGAAGCTGGTTTTGCAATGATGAAACAGGACGGTGGCTGCTATCTGTATGATTTCACGGGTTTGGCGGAGGACATGGCACAAAATCCGTATAGTCTGGATGATCTGTTTGGAAAATATCACCACTATCTGAGAGATAACCAGGCATACAAAACGATGCACAGAACGCTGTATGATGCGGCTGCGGATGTTCTGGCGGCACGTACGGATAATGATGAGCTGTTTTCTATTATTAAGACATTGTCCGGTGATGTGATCGTGCGTCCGACGAAACAGATTCTGGAAGCAATTACCGGAAAACGATGGGAAGAGGATAAGTTAGAAGAGGAAGTGGCGATTGAACTGATCCGTCAGATTGATGAACAGGATGATACATTAAAAAATGTAGTGGATAACGTTTGCGGTAAAGTAAAGAATGTTTCTAAATTTTATAAGCTTGTTACAGCGGCAAAGAAGCCAATGGATACCAGCGTACAGTGGGAACTTGCTAAACTGGAAAAGGGAGATGCACTTACCACCGAACAGGCAAAAACTATTTTTGAACAGGTAAAAGGAAACTGGTCAAAGATTGACGGCATCTTTAAAAAGGTTGGAATTGCAACTTCGGCAGTCCAGGTTGGAACAACGATCTGCATTATGGCGAATCTGGAAATGGAAACGGTCAATCAGCTTTTGAACAGTGCAGCACCGGATTCTACAGCCTATAAGGGACTGAAGAAATTAAAGGGAAAACTGCAGAAATACTGGGCATCATCGGAAGTAGCGATTCAGGAATTTATTGTAGATAAGTACTTTGAAGAAATTGCGGAAGCCCTTGTGAAAAAGGGAGTTACAGACATGGCAAAGCTGTTTGATCCGCTTTCCGGCATTGATGTCGGCGGTGCACTTACAGTCGGAAAACTGTTCTATTCACGTATCAGCAAACAAATAAAGCTTGCAGACTATGATGAGCTGGTGAAGATTGCTTATAGTATGTCGCTTTGCAATTCACTGAGTGTCGGACTGAACAATAAATACGCTGAGATTGCACAAAATTATCAGAAGACCGGAAAAACAGCAGGTAAAAAACTTCGAAAAGAATATCAGTTTGCATATGAAGCCTATGAAGCTTCGCTGCTTCAGATGGCAAATAAATGCAGTGAGCTTGCGGAAAAATCAGGGGAAAATGCAGCTGTAAAATATAAGAAAAAATGGCTGGATCAATGTATCAGTCTGTATTCACAGAAAATGCGGTATGACAATTTTATCGCAACCTGCAGAAGAAATATGAACCGAACAGAAGCGGCGAATTTCGAGTATCGCACCGATGAAAACAATCACGTATGGATCGTGAGCTTAAATGGCAAAAAGACAAAAGATGCTTCCAGACGTATGACAAGGGCACTGAGTGATACACAGGATCTGCTCTGCATTCCAGAGACGATCAATGGACGTACCGTTGTGGGTATCGATCCGCAGGCATTCCGGAATGAGGATAAAATCCACGCTGTATTCCTGCCGGATACGGTGACGGAAATCGGCAGTCAGGCATTTGAAAACTGCAGTTCACTTGATATGGTTGTATCAGGAAATGGGCTGGAAACGATCGGTTCAGATGCATTTGCAGGCTGTGATTCTCTGACAGGTGTAGAGGTGCCGGACAGTGTTACAGAGATTGGAGATTCTGCATTTGGAGATAATGCAAATCTGACATTATGGTGCAGTGAAAACGGTACGGCATGGCAGTATGCAGAAACAAATGGCATCATGGCAGAGGAACGTATCCGCAGGGCAGTTTCTGTGGAAGTGGCAGCACCGGCGGATAAACAGCAGTATGGCTCTTCAGAGAAAGAAATCGATACGACCGGACTTACGCTGAATGTTACCTGGGATGATGGCACAAGTGAAGAAGTTACATCTGGCTATTATGCTTATTTTAAAGAAAAAACAGCCGAAAATGCGACGGTTGCAGTACAGTATGACTCTGCAGAAACAACCTATGAAGCAGGAATCACACCGGAAGAAAAAGACTATACAGTATATTACAAAGATGAAGCGGGAGATGATCTGACAGAAGCATCAACAGTCCGTGCTTTGTTTGGAAGTTCCCAGACGCTGGATGCACCGGATGTGAGCGGTTATACACCGGAAAAAGCACAGATGACGGTAACGGCAGGTGACGAAGATTCCTGGACATTTATCTACAAAAAGAAGAACACAAAGAAAAATATCGAAGATGGAAGAATGTATGTATTCGGCGATCTTCGTTATACTGGAAATGCGGTGATTCCGAGAGTTTCGGTAGAAGATGCAGATGGAAAAATCCTGAAAGAAGGTGTGGATTACGAAGTTTTTCTGGATGATAATGTAGAAATTGGCGAAGCCTGGGCCGGTGTTCATGGAATTGGTGATTATGAAGGATTATTGAGTAGTACATTTTATATTGTAAATCCGGGCAGCCAAGATCCGGAACCAGATCCGAGTCCAAATCCAAGACCGGGTACAGATTCTTCAAAGAGTATACTGATTGGCAGCATTAAGATCAGCGGAATTTCAAATAAGATTGCAGCAGGAAAGAAAATCGCATTGAAGGCAAATATTTCGCCGGCAAATGCGACAAACAAAACACTGGTATGGACTTCCAGCAATCCGAAAGCTGCCACCGTAAATGCAAATGGTATTGTCACAATGAAAAAAGGCAGCGGCGGAAAGAAAGTAATGATCACTGCGAAGGCAACAGATGGAAGCGGCAAAAAGGCAGTTTATACAATCACCGGTATGAAAGGTGTTGTGAAAAAAGTTACGATTTCCGGAAAGAAAACCGTCAAAGCAGGAAAGAGCATTAAGCTGAAAGCGAAAGTAAAAGCCACAAAGAAGGCTAATACCAGACTTTTTTGGAAAAGCAGCAATCAAAAATTTGCTACGGTGAAAAACGGAAAAGTAAAGGCAAAGAAAAATGCAAAAGGAAAGAAAGTGAAGATCACCGCAATGGCAACGGATGGAAGCGGAAAGAAGAAATCTGTAACGATTAAGATCCGGTAGGCTGCACATTATAATCAAATTCGAATAGAAGTATAAAGAGAAGATGCAGGAGATTATGAAAACGAAATTTCATAATCTTCTGTATTTTTATGATGCCAGGATTGTGGGAGTGCAACGCACGGAACAATCCGTAGGCATCATAGTTGGGGACTTTTGACATCCACATCATTTTTATGTAAGTGGATGAAATGGATTATAAAAATTTGCAATCCCTGCTTCTTTCGTGGTATTATGGGGACAAAAAAAGGAAAGGCTGATATAGATATGGAATACATGAAATTTGATGATGCATATGTTGTTCGTCTGGACCGTGGCGAGGAGATCGTAGAGTCTCTGACAAAGATTTGCGACAGGGAAAAGATCACACTGGCAACGATCGAGGGTATCGGTGCGGCAGACCATGCGGTGATCGGTCTGTATAATGTCGGGGAACAGGTTTACCATAAAACGGAACTGAACGGACCGATGGAGATCACGGCTCTGACGGGAAATGTTTCCACGATGGATGGTAAAACTTATCTTCATATTCACATTAATCTCTGCGATGAGAAGATGAATGTCAAAGGCGGTCATCTCAATGAGTGTCGGATTTCGGCGACGGCTGAAATCACAATCCGCACAGTCAATGGAAAAGTGGAACGTTTTTATGATAAGGACGGTGTTGGATTGAATCTGTATCAGTTTCCGGGAAATGAAGGATACAAAAAACTGTTAAAGAATCTGATTGATGTGATCAAGGAAGACCATGCGAAACTGGGATTTCGAAAAGAAAAAATTCGCCTGTATTATCCGCTCAGCTCTTTGAATCATTTTTTTGGTACGAGTGATGATGCAGATCAGATGCAGGAGCGTCTGAACCACCTTCCGGTGGTGATCACAGAGAAGCTGGGAGAGGTTGCTGCGACACACAAAGCGGAGCGATTTTGCTTCCACATTCCGGAGGAAGGCAGCGAGTACGTCCATAATAATATGAAGGAAAATGAATTTATTAAAAGCCTGATCGAGTTGCTTCAGAAACATGGATGCAAGATGGAGGATATTCTGAATTTGTTTCATAAGTATTCTGATAATATTATTACAGAAAATATGGACAATGGAGAATTTGATATTCTGATCCGTTTTGAAGACAAACCGGACGATCCATATTATTATTGTTTTAAAGATGAAGGATGCCATATTATTTATCATCGATTCCTGAAAGAGGATTATGAAGATTTTGGTTTCTGAGTAGACAGAGAGGACAGAAAATGTTGGAAATTCGCAGAGGAACAAAAGAAGATATTGCACAGGTTGCGGCAATTTATGATCATATTTTAACGGAGGAAGAGGAAGGCAGAGCGGTGATCGGCTGGATACGCGGCGTTTATCCGACGGAAAATACCGCAAAAGAAGCGGTGAAAAATGACGATCTGTTTGTTATGACGGATGCCGGAAGGATTGTGGCAGCAGCGAGGATCAACCAGGTTCAGGTGTCGGAGTATGCTGATGCAAACTGGAAATATCAGGATATTTTGCCGGAACAGGTTATGGTTCTGCATACGTTGGTCGTAGATCCGGGGCAGTCCGGAAAAGGATATGGAAGTGCGTTTGTGAAGTTTTATGAGGATTATGCAAAGGAACATAACTGTCCGTATCTGCGTATGGATACGAATGCGAAAAACCAGGCTGCGAGAAAGTTGTATGCACGGCTTGGATACTGGGAGGCGGATATTGTGCCTTGCGTGTTTAACGGCATTCCGGGCGTGCAGCTTGTGTGTCTTGAGAAGACAGTATAAAGCGGGGTGTGTTTTTGTGGAAATACAGGAAATTCTGGAAAAAGTAAAAAACGGGGCGATGTCTGTGGAAGAAGCGGAAGGATTTCTCCGCAGGAAGCCGTTTGAAGAGATGGGCTATGCGAAACTGGATATGCATCGCAAGGTGCGATCCGGTTTTGCGGAAGTGATCTACTGTGCCGGAAAAGCAGATGAACATCTGCTTCATATTTTTGAACGTTTATACAAGGCAGATGGACAGGTTTTCGGAACGCGAGCAACACAGCATCAGTACGAAATATTGCGTGAAAAATATCCGCAGGTAGAATATGATCCGATTTCCCATATCATAAAAATTGAAAAAAAGGATAAAGAGCATATCGGAAATATCGCAGTCTGCACTGCGGGAACGGCAGATATTGCCGTAGCGGAAGAGGCTGCACAGACGGCAGAATATTTTGGAACGAAAGTGACGAGGGTTTATGACGTGGGCGTGAGCGGCATCCACAGACTGCTTGGAAATCTGGAGGCAATTCAGAGTGCAAACTGTGTTGTTGCCGTTGCGGGTATGGAAGGTGCACTGGCGAGTGTGCTTGGCGGTCTGGTGGACAAGCCGGTGATCGCTGTGCCGACTTCCGTCGGTTATGGTGCAAATCTTGGCGGACTTTCTGCACTTCTGACGATGATAAATTCCTGTGCAAACGGAATTGCGGTGGTAAATATTGATAATGGTTACGGAGCCGGTTATATGGCAACGCAGATCAACAGACTGGGGGTGAAGGCGAATGGGTAAAACGTTATATCTGGAGTGTGAAAGCGGTATCAGCGGAGATATGACGGTGGCAGCACTTCTGGATCTTGGAGCAGATCAGCAGGTTCTGAAAAAAGCTCTTGCAAGCCTTTCGGTACAGGGATTTGATATCCGCATTTCCAGGGTAAAAAAATCCGGTCTGGATGCGTGCGACTTTGATGTGGTTCTTGATAAGGAACATGAAAATCATGATCATGATATGGAATATCTGCATGGTCATACTCATGCACATAATCATGCTACGGAGCATATGCATGGGCATGATGTGCATAACCATGATGCAGAGTATATACATGAGCACAGAAGTTTTGTGGATATTCTGCAGATTATTGAGAGCAGCAGCCTGACGGAACGTGCGAAAAAAACAGCGACGGATATTTTTTCGGTTCTGGCGGATGCAGAAGCAAAAGCACATGGCGTGCCAAGAAATCAGGTGTATTTTCATGAAGTCGGTGCTGTAGATTCAATCGTAGATATTCTCTCGGTGGCGGTCTGCCTGGATAATCTGGATATCGATCAGGTAATTGTGACAGAACTTTGCGAAGGAAGAGGTACGGTCCGCTGTCAGCACGGCATTCTGCCGATCCCGGTCCCGGCGGTGACAAATATCGTACAGGCCAATCATCTGAAACTGAAACTTACGCAGATAGAAGGTGAGCTGGTTACGCCGACTGGTGCAGCAATCGTGGCGGCGATCCGTACTTCTGATAAACTTCCGGAGTCATTTTTCATCGAAAAAACAGGTCTTGGTGCAGGAAAACGAGAATACGCCTGTGCCGGTATTCTGCGTGCAATGATTCTGGAAAGCGAGAATGAAAAGAGCTGGATGGAAAAAGATGAGATCTGTAAACTGGAGACAAATATTGATGACTGCAGCGGCGAGGCACTCGGATTTCTGATGGAGCGTCTGATGCAGGCGGGGGCGAAGGATGTTCATTATACGCCGGTTTATATGAAAAAAAATCGCCCGGCATATCAGGTAAATGTAATCTGCAAAAAAGAAGATGCGGAAAAGCTGGAGAAACTTATTTTTCAGGGAACGACAACAATCGGCATCCGCAGAATGTACATGGAGCGAAGTATCTTAAAAAGAGAAGCGGCAGAGATCGACACGCCGTTTGGCAAAATGAAAGTAAAAGTATGCGATCTGCCGGATGGGAAAAGGATTTATCCGGAGTACGAAGAAGTCGCAAGAATCTGCCGGGAAACCGGACTGTCTTATTATGAAGTTAGCGGGATATTCCTTGACACTTTATATACCGAACGGTATAATGAAGAAAGCAACCGTAAACAGGAGTAAAGGACAGGATTTATGGACAATAGAGAACGTATTTTGCAGTGTGCACTGGAGCTGTTTTATGCCAAGGGTTACGATGCCGTTGGCGTACAGGAGATTGCTCAGAAAGCGGGGATTACAAAACCTACGTTGTACTACTATTTTGGCAGCAAATATGGTCTTTTGGAGACTTTGCTGACGAAACATTTTACTGTTCTGAATGAAGAACTGGAGCGGGCATCTTTTTACGAAGGGGATGTCGGAGCGACGCTTTACAATATTGCTTCTGCATTTTTAGATTATGCGATGAGAAATTATAAAGTCTATGCACTTCTGATGGCGATGTTTTATTCTGCGAAGGAGAATGAAGCGTACCGGGCGGTAAAGCCGCTTGTGAAAAAGTTCTATTCGCAGATCGTACATTTCTTTGATGCGGCGGAGCATGAGCTTGGAAATATGAACGGAAGGCAAGAGCAGTTTGCGATTGGATTTATCGGTCTGATCAATCACTATATTCTTCTGGCATGCGACCGGGAAGGCAGACCGCAGCAGATTTCAGAGGAGGAAAAGCGGGCACTTGTAAAGCAGTTTATGTACGGTATTTACAGTTAAGATGGAGGTATTTGCAAATGGGAAAGTGGTATAACGAAGCAGTTTTTTATCATATGTATCCGCTGGGTATGACGGGGGCACCAAAGGAAAACAAAGAACCGGAGACCGTGCATCGCTTGCGGGAGCTGTTTCCGTGGATCGACCATTTAAAGGAGATCGGAGTTACAGCGATCTATATCGGACCGCTGTTTGAATCTTCTACACATGGTTATGATACAAAAGATTACAAAAAAGTAGACAGAAGACTTGGGGATAATGAAGATTTCAAAGAATTTGTCAGACTGGCACATGAAAATGGGATCCGCGTGGTTGTGGACGGTGTTTTCAATCATACCGGAAGAGAGTTTTTTGCATTTCAGGATATCCAGAAAAACAGAGAACATTCTCCGTACTGCAGCTGGTATAAAGGAGTGAATTTTGGCTGGAATTCTCCGTATAACGATGGATTTGGTTATGAAGCATGGAGAAACTGTTTTGAGCTGGTCAATTTAAATCTTTACGAGCAGGCAGTCCGTGATTATCTGTTTGATGTGATTCATTTCTGGATCACGGAGTTTGATATTGACGGTATCCGTCTGGACTGTGCTGACTGTCTGACGTTTGATTTTATGAAAGAAATGCGTTACCGCACCGGTCAGTGGAAAGAGGATTTCTGGCTGATGGGTGAAGTGATCCATGGCGATTATGCGAGATGGGTAAATGACGAAATGCTTCATTCCACAACGAATTATGAGCTTCACAAGGGTCTGTATTCGGGACACAATGATCATAATTATTTTGAGATCGCCCATACGATCCGCCGTCAGTTTGATGACAACGGCGGTATTTACAGAGGACGTACTTTGTATTCTTTTGTAGATAACCACGATGTGGACCGTCTGATGAGCAAGTTAAACAACAAAGACCATATCCGCGAGGTTTATACACTGCTCTACACGCTGCCGGGCATTCCATCTATTTATTATGGCTCCGAGTGGGGCATTGAAGGAAGAAAGCAGGGTGCCTCAGATGATGCCATGCGTCCGCAGCTTGACCTTGAAAAAATGCAGAAAGAGAATCCGCATCCGGAGCTGACAGCACATATTGCGGCACTTGGAAAGATGAGAAAAGAAAATCCGGTTCTGGCAGATGGAAAATACAGAGAGCTGGTACTGACAAACAGACAGTATGCTTATGCAAGAATCAAAGATCAGGATGCCATCGTTGTGGCAGCGAATAACGATGAGAATCCGGCGGATATGAGCATCCCGGTTCCAGTGGACGGAACTTATGAAAATGCGTTCACAAAAGAAGCAGTGCCGGTGGTGGATGGCAGACTCCAGGTTCATCTGGATGCATGTGAAAGTAAAGTATTCAGAAAAAAATGATGCCAGTTCAAAAGGATCAGTATGGCATTTTGTGATTCTGATATCAATTTATGGTTGAAATGTATAGAAAAAGTCGGAGGTAGTTATGGCAGAAAGAAAGGTAAGAAAGACAGCCGGGAAAACGGCAGCGAATACAACAAAGAGAACAGCAACAAAAACAACAGCAAAAACAGCAGCGAAAAGAACAACGAGAACAAAGGCTGCAGCAAAGGAAGATTTCCGTATCGGAGAACTGGATCAGTATCTGTTCAGTATGGGAACGCATTATGATATTTATAAAAAAATGGGTGCACATGAAGCAGTGATGAATGGCAAAAAAGGTGTTTATTTTGCAGTCTGGGCACCGAATGCAGCTACTGTCAGCGTGATCGGTGAATTTAACGGCTGGAGAGAAGAGGCAAATCCGATGACACGCCTTGAGCCGTCCGGTATCTATGAAGGTTTTGTAGTCGGAGCAAAAGTGGGTATGCTCTATAAATTCTTCATCAAAACAAAAGATGGCAGAGGACTTTACAAAGCCGATCCGTTTGCAAATTATGCAGAGCAGCGTCCGGGAACCGCATCCAGGATCACAGATATTACGAAACTCAGATGGAGTGATGCGGCGTGGATGGAAGCAAGAAAGCAGAGAGATAATGACAGCCTTCCGGTTTCTATTTATGAAGTACATCCGGGTTCCTGGAAGAAACATCCGCATGGAGAGGACGAGGATGGATTCTATAATTACAGAGAGTTTGCAAAATCACTTGCAGAATATGTGAAGGAAATGGGTTATACGCATGTAGAGCTGATGGGGATTGCGGAGCATCCGTTTGATGGCTCCTGGGGTTATCAGGTAACCGGATATTATGCACCGACTTCCAGATATGGTACGCCGGAAGATTTTGCTTATATGGTAAATTATCTGCATAAACAGAAAATCGGTGTTATCCTTGACTGGGTACCGGCACATTTTCCGCGAGATGCACACGGACTGGAAGAATTTGACGGTGGATGTGTTTACGAGTATGCGGATCCAAAAAAGGGCGAGCATCCGGAATGGGGAACAAAAGTCTTTGATTTTGGCAAGAGCGAAGTCAAGAATTTCCTGATCGCCAATGCACTTTACTGGGTTGAGCATTTCCATATCGACGGACTGCGTGTCGATGCGGTGGCATCCATTCTTTATCTGGATTATGGAAGAGAAAACGGTCAGTGGACCCCGAATATTTACGGCGGAAATAAAAATCTGGAAGCGATCGAGTTTTTCAAACATCTGAACAGCGTTGTGCTGGGCAGAAATCATGGAGCAATGATGATCGCAGAGGAATCCACAGCATGGCCGAAAGTTACCGGAAAACCGGAAGAGGACGGACTTGGATTCTCCCATAAATGGAACATGGGATGGATGAACGATTTCCTGGAATATATGAAATTAGATCCGTATTTCCGCAAATGGAATCATAATAAAATGACGTTCTCCATGACGTATGCTTATGCAGAAAAATACATACTGGTACTCTCACATGACGAAGTAGTTCATCTGAAATGTTCGATGATCAATAAGATGCCGGGACTCTACGATGATAAGTTTGCAAACTTACGTGCCGGCTATGCATACATGCTTGGTCATCCGGGCAAAAAACTGTTGTTTATGGGACAGGAGTTTGCACAGCTTCAGGAGTGGAGCGAAGCAAGAGAACTTGACTGGTATCTGCTTGCAGAAGACAAACATCAGCAGATGCAGAATTACGTCAAAGCACTGCTTCATCTCTATAAAAAGACACCGGCACTTTATGATGCAGATCAGGATCCATGCGGATTTGAATGGATCAATGCAGATGATGCCGACCGAAGCATTTTCAGCTTTGTGCGTCATTCCAAAGACGGTAAGAGCAATCTGCTCTTTGTGATCAACTTTACACCGGTAGCAAGACCGGATTATCGCGTCGGTGTACCAAAAAGAAAACAGTATCGCCTCGTGCTGGATGGAGATGCAGCAGAATTTGGCGGAAATACAACGGAGCGTCCGGTTGTATACAAGGCAGTGAAGAGTGAATGTGACGGAAGAGAATACTCTTTTGCATACGATCTGCCGGCATACGGAATTGCAATCTTTAAATTCTGATCTGAAAAAATAAGAAGGTGCCAGAGAATTGTGGAAGTAAAAAGTACAAAGCAATTTGTCTGGCATCTTTTCATATCATAAGAATACCGGAGTAAAGTATAATACTTTTTATATTCAGGACTTTCTTGCTGCAATCTGTACTGAATTGTCAGTAGAGTTCATACAATTTAGAAAAAGGACAGGGTGCTTTTATGAAGTATATTTCTCGTTTTCTGGTACGGATAATTATTGGGATGGCATGTGTTTTTTTCTTAAATCAGGTTTTTGACAATGCAGGAGTGGATCTTAAGGTTGGCTGCAATGTGATTAGCGTGACAACAACCGGAGTTCTGGGCGTTCCGGGGGTGCTTTTATTGTATGGAATTGAGGGGTGTCAGTTTTTGTAAAAAGGTTTTGTAAAAATCTCACAAAGTTAAAAAATATAGTTACTTACTATAGACATCCAAATACAAAAGATATATAATACATTCATCGGTTGGGAGATCGAATCCCACCATTGATACAAACTCGTTGCTTGCCGTCTGCCGAGGCGGGAGCCAGCTCACATTTGATGTATCATAGATGTGAATTTCTAAAATCATTTAATCAGACCGGTTCGGTCAAATATTTCAACATCATTTAATGATTCCAGGGTCAAAAGGTCTAAATCCACATGAGCTTGCTCATAGGTGGATGAAAGACCTTGGGACCCGCCCAGATATGAGCATAAAAGTGGGATGATAATCCCACGATATGCGAATACTGGGGCGGATTGTGGGAGTGCAACGCACGGAACAATCCGTAGGCATCATAGTTTGGGGACTTTTGACTCCAACATCATAAAATTAAAAATCCCGGATTTCTGAATTTCTTCAGTTATCCGGGATTTTCTATTATCCTGTCTTTTTATTTTTCTTCTTTTTCTTCTTTTTTCTCGATCTCAAGACCAAGCTCTTCCAGCTGCTTCGGATCTACTTCATCCGGTGCCTGCATCATCAGGCAGGAAGCATCTTTTACTTTCGGGAAGGCCATAACTTCACGGATGCTGTCTTCTCCTGCCATCAGCATGATCAGACGGTCCAGTCCGTATGCCAGTCCTGCGTGTGGCGGTACTCCATATTTGAATGCATCCAGAAGGAATCCGAACTGTTTCTGTGCCTGTTCCGGTGTAAATCCAAGTACTTCGAACATCTTGGACTGAATATCATCCTGGTGGATTCGGATACTTCCGCCACCGATCTCATTTCCGTTCAGTACGATATCGTATGCCTGAGCACGTACTGCTCCCGGATCGCTGTCGATCTTATCGAGGTCTTCTTCCATCGGCATGGTAAACGGATGATGCATGGCAACGAAACGATTCTGTTCTTCGGACCACTCAAGCAGTGGGAACTCCGTAACCCACAGGAAACGGAAATCGTCTTTTTTCAGCAGATCCAGACTCTTTGCCAGATGCAGACGCAGTGCACCGAGCACATCCCAAACAACTTTTTTCTTGTCCGCAGCAAACAGCAGTAAGTCTCCCGGTTCTCCGTCCATTGCTTTTACCAGTTCTTTTAACTGTTCTTCTTCAAAGAATTTTGCAAAAGAAGATTTGTAAGTTCCGTCTTCATTGACTGCCAGATATGCCAGTCCTTTGGCACCATAAGTCTTTGCTACTTCTACCAGTGCATCAATCTTCTTTCTCGGCATATGCCCCTGTCCTTTGGCATTGATACCGCGAACGGTTCCGCCGTTTTCCAGTGCTCCGGTAAATACACCGAATCCGCAGCCTTTTACGACTTCCGATACGTCCTGCAGTTCCATGCCGAAACGGATATCCGGTTTGTCAGAGCCGAAACGGTCCATGGCTTCCTGCCAGGTCATACGCTGGATCGGCAGCTGTACATCCACGCCGATCTCTTTAAAAATGTATTTCAGGAGACGCTCATTGACATCAATGACATCGTCCATATCAACGAAAGAAAGCTCCATATCGACCTGTGTGAATTCCGGCTGACGGTCTGCTCTTAAGTCCTCGTCACGGAAACATTTTGCGATCTGGAAATAGCGGTCGTATCCGGAACACATAAGCAGCTGTTTGAGCAGCTGCGGTGACTGCGGCAGTGCATAGAAGCTGCCCGGATGTACACGGCTTGGTACGAGATAGTCTCTTGCACCTTCCGGAGTACTCTTGATCAGGATCGGTGTTTCGATCTCCAGAAATCCTTCTGCATCCATAAAGCGACGGATCGCTGTTGCTACTTTGCTTCGAAGCAGCAGGTTTCTTTGCAGGTTCGGACGACGCAGATCCAGATAACGATATTTCAGACGAAGTTCATCTCTTGTCTGGATATGCTCTTCGATCGGAAACGGCGGTGTCTCGGACTCGGAAAGAATACGCAGACTCTCTGCTCTTACTTCCAGCTCGCCGGTTGCAAGATTTTCGTTGACTGCTCCGCCGCGTTTTTCCAGTTTACCGGTTACGGCAATGACAAACTCACTTCTCAACTTGCCGGCTTTTTCATATCCTTCGGTTCCGATATCATTCTCATCAAAAACAATCTGTAACAGACCGCTTCTGTCTCTTAAATCAATAAAGATCATACCACCAAGATTTCTTCTTTTCTGTACCCAGCCCATGACAGTTACTTCGCTGCCGATCGCTGCGTTTACGACTTCTGCACATCTGTGGCTTCTGTGCAGGCCTTTCATTGATTCAGCCATTTGCTTTTGTCCTCCTTTATTTGATGCCGTCACAGAAAAATTCTTTGAATTCTGTGTAGCCTTCTGCCGTCATCTGTTCCTTCTGGAATTTTTTATTTTTCTTCATCATATTGACGCTTACGATGCTGCCGTTCTTGCGTTCTTCTGCGGCTTCTTTGAAAATTGCAGCCAGCTTGTCACCCGGCATATTTTTTTCAATCAGATATGCTTTCTTACCTGCATTGCTCGGAACCTGATAATCACGCTCCAGAAGCAGCATGACAATACGTTCAAATCCGATGGAGAATCCGCATGCACAGGTCTTCTGACCGGTGAATTTGCCGATCATTTCATCGTAGCGGCCGCCGCCTCCGACGGAACCTCCGAATCCATCAATGCTGATCTCGAAGATCGGTCCGGTATAGTAGGACATACCGCGAACGAGGGTCGGATCGAACACGATCTGGAATTTTGCTGTCTTGACAGTGTCAACACTCTGGATGATTGTCTCCAGTTCTTCTGCGATCTTCTGATCCAGGAAGCCTTCCAGAAGTTCTTTTAAGCGGCGTACGCCATTTACATCTTCGGTCACTTCTTCAAACAGAGACAGGTACTTGTCGATGCTGTCTTTTGCAAATCCTTCTTTTTCCAGCTCTTCTGCCACGCCTTCTTTGCCGATCTTGTCCATCTTATCCAGAATGATAAAGACGGTATCGTAGCTTTCTTCCGGGAAACCGCTGCATGCTGCCATGGCTTTTAAGATCCTGCGGTCGTTGATGCGGATCGTAAAGTTTTCAAAGTCCAGTTTGCCGACCAGCGTGGAAGTTGCCAGGATCAGCTCGATCTCTGCCAGGATCGTCGGCTCGCCGAGAATATCGATATCACACTGCATGAACTGGCGGTAACGGCCTCTCTGCGGTCTGTCTGCACGCCATACATTTCCCATCTGCAGTGCTTTGAACGGACTTGGCAGATTGTTTGCATTGTTTGCATAATATCTGGACAGCGGAACAGTCAGGTCGTATCGCAGTCCGCCGTCGACCAGATCCATCTCGGTTTCGGCCGTGTCGATCTTCAGTTTTTCGCCTCTTTTTAAAATCTTAAAGATCAGTTTTTCGTTTTCTCCGCCCTGCTTGCTGGAGAGGTTCTCGATGTGCTCCACGCAAGGTGTCTCAATGGAAGAAAATCCAAACGTTCCGTAAGTATCTTTGATCATACGGATCACGTAATCGCGGATCTCCATCTCGCGTGGTGTAATATCTTTCATGCCGGTTACCGGCTTCTTCTTCATTGCCATAAAGTATCCTCCTCTAAATCCCATTTCATCTGTTCACATGTCCGGATCCTTTCACAGATGATCTCATCATGAATGATCTCCAGAAAACACAAAAACAGTTTCAGATCAAAATTTTTTATTTCTTCAATCATAATGGCAACCGCCTTTTCCCATGAAAAAGCTCTGCGGTACGGTCGATCGGAGATCAGTGCCGCAAACACATCACAGATCCGAAGGATCCTCGCCCCAATGGGGATCTCATCTTCCTTCAGGTTCGATGGGAAACCGCTGCCGTCATAATTTTCGTGATGATATAAAATGCTTTCTATGATAAAATCTGAATAATGATTTTGCGATGTGATCGCATATCCCAGTGTCGGATGAAGCCTTACATACTTGATCTCCTCGATCGTAAGCGGCTTCTGTCCTTTCTGATACACATATTTTGCCATCTCAAGTTTCCCGATGTCATGCAGAAGTCCTGCGATCGACAGCTCGTGGCACTGTTCTTCTGACAGTCCCGCCTTTCTTGCAAGCTCTCCGGCCAGAATACTGACCATCATCCCATGCTGCAGTTCTTTGCTCAGGCTGAACTGTATGATATTATACCCGGTTTTTTTCATAGTCACAATAACCCTGTTTCTTACGTTCTATCATTTCATCGATCCGCTCGATATAGTTTTTAATATCCTTTACATTTTCCGCACGCTCAATACGGTCATTCATCACAAACTTGGTCGAAGCACCGGCTCCAAGTGCCAGGATCGACTGCTTCTCTTCCATGATCAGGATATTGTAAATGCCTTCTTTTTCCGGTTTTGCATATCCGACATTCTCGAAATTGCCCTTCATATTCTTCTGGCGGTAGAGATAATATGGGAACATACCGGCTTTTGCCGCATACTGCTCCGTCATCTCCATGATCCTCTGATTGTTTGTGAAAGTCATCTCTCTATATTCATCTTTAAACAGGTTGAGACGTGCCGCACGTTTGATGGCCAGAGAATGTACGGTGATGCTGTCCGGATCAAGAGATAACACCTCCTGCATGGTGTGCTCCACCTCTTCGATGCCTTCTCCCGGAAGTCCTACGATCAGATCCATGTTGATATTGTCAAACCCAAGCTCTCTGGCATCGGCAAATGCCTTTCGGATGTCTTCCACCGTATGCCGTCTTCCAATGATATCCAGCGTCTTCTGGTTCATCGTCTGCGGATTGATGGAAATCCTGGTCACCGGATGCTTTCGGATCACAGCCAGCTTCTCCCATGTGATACTGTCCGGTCTGCCCGCTTCCACAGTATACTCTTTTATGTGGCTGATATCAAAACATTTTTCCACTTCAGACAATAAACGCTCCAGCTGATGCGGCTCCAGCGTGGTCGGCGTGCCTCCTCCGATATAGATCGTATCCAGGACCTGACCGGCCCACATACTCGCCGTTTCCCGGATTTCATGGCAAAGTGCATCCAGATAATCATCGACCTTATTTTTCCACACTTTTAACGGACTGGAACTGAACGAACAGTATGCACAGATTGTTGGGCAGAATGGAATCCCGATGTAAAGGCTGTATCCGTTTTTATAGTCAATATCCTCCAGGATATGACGTTCTCTGTTGGCAATTGAAACAGCCAGTGCCGTTTTTTCCCTGCTGACCAGATACTGCTCCCTCATGATCTTTGCCGTCTCCACGTTAGAATGTCCGGCATCGATCAGTGCCATCGGTATTTTCGTCGGCCGCACACCGGTCAGTGTTCCCCACGGAAGTTCCTGTCCGGTTCTTTTCTGCAGCATATGGTACAGCAAAATTTTTGTCTGATTTTTTCTTTCTTTCCGCCCGTGCATCTCTTCTGTGAGCCACACGCCTTCTTCCTGACGTTTCCGGTCACCGCTTACACGCTCGATGCGGATGCTTATCTTATTTTTCCCGTAAAAAAGAGAGATTTTTTCATCGTATTCCGCTGCCGGACTGTCATCGTCAGACAAAACGATCTCTTCTTCCGGATAAAACGATTTCACCAGATTGTATACATCATACTCAAAATCTCTCTTTTGGAACTGTATTGCTATCATCTGTTCTACTCATTTCATTTTTATTTGCAAACGTTCCGGTCGGCACAAAGCCATGATCCACCGGACAATGTGTGCCTCGCGGAGCGTTTATCTTAGTCGGAGTCAAAACTCCCGCTAAGATAAATACGGGTTAAATCTTTGTTCATAGGCAATCGTCGTTATTTCCTGGTGTCCCGGATAAACGACTGTATCACCCGGCAGATTCTCCGTCAGATACTGCACGGAACGCACGATCTGTGACATGCTGCCGGTCGGAAAATCCGTTCTCCCGACGCTGGTGCGAAACAGTGTATCCCCGGAAAACAGTACTCCTTCTTCCGACAGATAATAACAGACACCGCCCTTTGTATGCCCCGGTGTCTCGATCACCTTAATCTTAAACCCTGCAAGAGTCAAAGTTTCCTTATCTCTCAGCAGACGGTCTGCACGGATCGACAGAGCAGCAGCCCAGGAAGCAGAAAGATTGTAACTGCCATTTTCCAGTACTTCCTCTTCCTTCTCGCCGGCATAACACTGTACACCTTTAAAATATGCTCTTAAATCATCCACCGCACCGATATGATCAAAATGACCATGCGTAAGCAGAATCCCCTGCAATTTCAGGCCATCCGCTTCAATCTTCCGAATGATCCGCCCGGCATCATCCGCCGGATCGATCAGGATCAGTTCCTTTGTTTTCTCATTTATCACAAACCAGGTGTTGGTCTGCACCATGCCAAGCACCATCTTT
>SKED01000332.1_pt1 | contig 56178 bp, 56 predicted proteins | sample 4826651 | NCBI WGS metagenome assembly SKED01 (sample SAMN11008818, study PRJNA524170) | human gut metagenome | biome: Human fecal sample; material: Feces; isolation source: fecal sample from pouch patient p19 | host: Homo sapiens | place: Israel: Tel-Aviv | collected 2016-06-28 | reverse complement strand
AGTCCGGCATTCTCCTTAAAATGGCATACATAAGTGCTCTTTCCTGCACACTTCCACCTCCGGTGGTCATGCGGAAAGATGTTTCCGGTGTAAGTGGGATAAGCTGTATAAAACCTTCCTTTATCTGCGGATCATTTTCCTGCTCGGTAATCTTTAAATGCTGCATAGACAGTCTGGTATCTGATACTGAGCCGATGGCATTCTTTCCTGTTACATCAAGTTTTCTGATATTCTGATTTGCTATGTTCTGATTAGAGCAGATATAAATTACCTTAAACAGATCGTCTTTCTCTTCGATTCTAAGTCTTGCTGTCTTTACAATTGCTCCTCTGGCAATAAGAGTTTTTCCCATACCCACTTCATCTGCTACAAGCACACGATTCTGATTATGCCGGAACAGATAATCCACTCTCTCCACAGTCGCTCTTTGAAAATCCTTCAGACCGGAGAGGGTACGCTTTTCAATTTCATCTATATTAAATTGTGACATGACATCACCTCGTTATCTTCTGATTTTCAAAGTATTACAAAAAGTCTCATACAGTTCACGGAACTCATCCGGTATAATATCCTTATCTGTAACCATCTTAAGCACATATCCAATGTCTTTTATTCTTTCCGGCTCTTCCACAGATGTCTTTAACATCTTTTCATAGAGTGCCGGCATTGCATCACTCGAATTGGCAAAAAAGCCGGATTCTCCCATCTGCTTTCCTTCTAGCATAGAGGCTACATAATCATCGCCAAGTACAAAAGCAATATATTCCACAAATGATGCCCTGTCTTTTACTACGCTGTTTACTGCAGCACTTTCTCTGTCATCCGGGAAACCGCTTGTAGGGATCATAATAATTCTGCGGATTGTATCATCACCTGATTTTGCCGTAATCTCATAGAACTCAGATAACTGCAAGATCTCAAGCTCTGAAAACTCTATATGTTCTGACAATGTCTGCTCCTGCTTTGAATTAAATGGTGATACTGTAACCTCACTATCAGATTCAATACCACTGAACTCAACCTCTATCTTGTACTTTCCGGCATTCTCATTATCTTCTGAAATTACAGCCTGCCTTTTCACACGGCACAATTCCTTGATTTTCTGCTCCAGCAGATTTCTATTATCACTTTCTGTTTCCAAAACTGCATCCGCTACTGTAACCTGCTCAAATGGATTCTTTACATCTCCTGCTGGTCCACAGAAGATATCTTCTAAGAATTTATCTCCATTCAGATACATATTCTTTGTACCAAGCCACAACATCATTTCAACATTTTTATTAATTGCAGAATATGAAGCATTCATGGACCCAAGATACAGGTCAACATCTGAATATTTCCTTCTCAGATAGATTTTTGCATGAATATCCTGTTTCTTTTTATCTGCAAGCTCATCTGAGATTTCATCCTCACCATCTATAATCTCATCCTTTAATGCATAGATGGTAAAATTATCTACATCTGACGCTTTGAGTTTTCCAAGCTCAGAACGTCTGGTAATAAGTGTTCTCTTACAGTCCGACAATGCCCTGTCTTTAAGGTTAAAATCAGCAATCACACTTTCTGATAAAAACGGAGACATCACTACAAGCTCATTAAATGTCGAATTGGCATTTCCTCTTTCCTTGCAGAATAGAATATCCTCCTGCATCCGGTAAGCATTTTTTCCAATACCAAGTGGAAGAACTTCAAAATTCTCTCCAAATATTTTACTATCAAGTGAAAAGGATACATCCTTAATGTCTGAACATAATCCACGAATCAGATTTCTTTTCTTTCCGGCATTATTGCTGGTATTATGCACATTCGTTACAAGATAATCCAGAAAATCACAGATAGGCTGAGTCTTTTTCTTCTGTCTGACATTTTTACTGCTATCCATTGCAAAGCTGATATCCCAGCTCCTGTCAAAAGTCAGATTTCTGCTCATTACCACAAAACGATATTTTTTATCTCCATCAGCGTTTACATATGCTAATACCCATGTTTTCGGATGAAATGACGGATATCGACCAAGCTGTCTATCTTTTGGAAGTGCGACCTCTACTACCATTTTCTCTAATAAAATAGATAGTGCAGTCGGTTTTGTTGGCACTTTAATCTGTCCTGTTTCACAAAACAGCACGATTTTATCTGATACCTTCTGCAATGCATTCAGCATACCAATTGGATTCTGCATAAGCTTACTATCTGTTTCTTCAGATAATCCAAGGCATATCGCCACAGCTGTGAGTGCTTCCAGGTCAAGTGAATATGTAGTGCCTACTGCTCTGTCCAATCTATATCCGTCCGGAGGCATCAAAATACCGCTGTAATCCGTTCTATCTCGGTTTGAATCCGGTCTAAACATCAGCACTCACCTCCCCGGCATAGATGTCATTCACAATTCTTCTGGCATTTGAGAATCTGTAATCGAGCATTCCACCACCTACCCATTTTGAATGATCAAATTCCTTTGTTCTGCTTAACTTCGCTCTGGCTGCTCCTTTCAGGCTCCGTTCCCTCTTACGAATCAGTTCATCCGCCATATCAATATCAGATGCCATAAATGCAGCCTGTATCCCACATAAAAAACTCTTTGCTCTTGGATTGATCAACCGCAATTCTCCAAACACTGCATCCAGATCTACTGTCGCATTATGCCTTATATCCGGAAGCAACCTGCTCCATTCATCATTTGCGTATGTATTCTCGTCTTCTGAAAGCATGACATTGTATCTTACTCTCGCCATATACACCAGATTATTAAAATCGCAGGCAAGCTTCATCATATATGCCAGCTTTTCACCTACTTTTTCCGATAGTTCAGCCGTTAAAGAAGCAAAATCATCATATTCATTCAAATCAATACGATTTTTCAATACATATTCCAAAAGAGACCCTTTCGTTGACTTCTGAATCTGCTTATCCAGATAGAATGCTTCCTCCTGCGTCAGCTCTATTGTAAGGTTGTCTCTCCAATCATCATGATAAATCGGAAGATTCCAGAATCTAATATTGCCGATATCTCCTGCATCCGAATCATCCTTATCATTTTCCTCTGCATCATCATTTCTATTTCCCAACCGGCTGACAGACTTCTGTTCTTTTAGCTTTACCGCCAATGAAACATACTCCGGTATAGACAGACCATAATCACAGAATATTCCAAAGGTACGAATTCCATTCCAGTAGATATCTGATGGTTTTCTTGCTACCCAGCCCTTTGGTAATACACGGGTTCCAATAACACCTTCTGCCTTGGGATCTGCTTCTAACAATCTGATGCCACAATCTTTTTCAGCAGAATCTATAGCTCTTAAAACTCTATTTGCATCCTTTCCATACCTGCCATCAACAGCTTCTCTTAACACATATGGAACAATAAGGAAGTACTTTGCTCTGGTCTGGATGGTAGATGTTCCTGGAAAGAAATAGTTTGCAAAAGCATCACGAATAATGCCGATTCCAAGTTCATCGACTGCTCCCTGTTCACTCAGAAGGTTGATCACATCTAATGCCTTCTGCCGGTCTTCTTTTGAAAAATCTATCCATCCTAACTGCATGTTTTCACTTCCTTATTTCTTCGTCAAATATGTATCTTCTACGTAAGTCTCCGGTGTCGCCTCTTCAATTACGCCAGACTTTGGATCAAAGATATATTTCTTCTTTATAAAATTCTTCATATTCCGTTTTAGGAGCAAGCGATTGAACTGCCGTAAACAAACTTTTGCATATATCATTCATTTCAGTAACATCCGGCATTCGCTGATTTTCAAGATAAAACTTCAAGTATATTTTGTATGTTTTATCCGCTATTGCACTCTTCTGTTTTTGTTTTAAGTCTTTATAGATTCATTGGCTGCTGTAGTCATAATCACAAATCGTCGTTCATTCTCAAACCAATCACATAACGTACCTTTACAGTAGTCATAACTGTTCAGGTACGTTATTTCATTTCAAATGATACGCTACACAGTTTCCGGAAAGAGAATCTCAAAGGTTGTGCCTCCATTAGAATTATCCAGCACACGGATCGCTCCATCATGGACTCTCACGATCTCACGGACCAGTGCCAGTCCAAGACCTACGCCACCCAGAGCCCGGCTGCGGGATTTGTCCACCCGGAAAAATGGTTCAAAGACTCGTTCTTTCATATCTGCAGGAATTCCGCTTCCGTTATCCATAACCTGTATACAAATCTGTTCTTTATCACTGCAAACCGTAACCTGTACCTTACCGCCGGGATTGTTATACTTGATGGCATTTTCCACCAGGTTATATACGACCCGATAGACCAGGATATCACTTCCCATCATCGTTACTGCATCGCAAACACTTTCGAGAATAACATTTTTTTCCTCGGCAAGAGGATCAAGATCTGCCAGCACTTCTTCAACCAGTGCATCCACTTCAATTTTTTCATCTCTGGCCACGGTCTGCAATTCACTCATATCCAACAGTGTCTTCACCATCTTGCTGAGACGTTCGTTCTGATCCGTTACCCTCTGTATTGTTTTCTCGGTACAGGCATCTGTCGCAGGATGCCCGGTTGTATGATATAGGTCCAGTTGTGCCTGCATCACTGCAAGAGGTGTGCGCAGCTCATGGGCTGCATTGGCTGTGAATTGACGCTGCATCTCAAAGGATTCTGAAAGACGATCCAGCATTTTATTATAAGAAATGCTAAGCTGATTCAGTTCTTTCACTTTATTTTCTTCGATTCTGGAATCTGACAGGTTTCTGGCTTCCACTTCTTCTATTTTTTCAGAAAACTCTTTCAGTGGTTTTAAAGACCTGCCACTGAAATAATAAGTGGCAACTCCTCCAAGAATCGCCAGAAAGATGGAAAAAAACAGGCTTTTCTTTTTATAATCCGCTTTATTATTGTATACCTGTACAGAAAAATCATTGGCGAAGTCATCCCATTTGTCGTCGGGTATACTGATATAGATTTCGTTTTGATGGCTGTCGTCACCATCTGTATTCTGGGCATCTACAGTTTCCTGGAGAGAATCCATGTAATATACTCCACTTCCGTAGACAAACATGGTAAGGCATCCGCAGATGATCGCAATAAAAAGAGTTGTGATCAGGGTAAGTCTCCACTGTAATGACAATTTTTTCATTTTTCCTTCCTCTCCAGCCGATATCCCTCACCGATCTTGTTCACAATGGGATCATAACTAAGTACTGCCTTCAGTTTTCTTCTCAGAGAAGACACATGTACCCGAATGGAACCGCTGAAACTGTCTACAGATGCGTCCCATACATGTTCAATAAGTTCTTCCTGACTTACGGGACGCCCCTGATTCAGCAGCATATATTCCAGAATCCCATTTTCTTTACGCGTCAGAGACACAGGTTCACCATTGGCACAGGCTTCCCTCTTCTTCGTGTCGAATCTGATATCTCCATAACTAAGACATACATCCTTTTGTATAAACTTTCGTCTCGTCAGGCTTCGAATCCTGGCTTCCAGCTCCTGGAGATGAAAAGGCTTCTCCATATAATCGTTTGCACCTGCATCCAGGCCCTCTACCTTATCGGCAATCTGGCTTCTGGCAGAAAGAATCAGCACCTTTGTCTCCTCGTTTTTCATACGAAGTTCCCTCAGAATATCCATTCCATCCATCCCCGGCAAGTTCAGATCCAGTACGATCAGATCGTATTCTTCCGTCAGAACATAATCCAGGGCTTCTTCACCATCATAACAGGTATCAACCTCATACCCGGCACTATATAAGCTCTTTGCTACAGTGTCGCATAATTCTTTTTCATCTTCCACAATTAATAATCTCAAAATATTTTTTCTCCATTCTCGTTTCTTAACAGAAATTTTACACCCTCTATTGTATAATAGCCAAGTCAACAGGTCAACAAAGTCTTATGCAGTGAAGCGTTAGTTACTGTTCACTCGTACCTTGTTCCAGTAACGATTCGCAGGCTCATCTGAAATTGTGTTTCGCAAAAGAAGCCTGCTCACTCCTGAATCATGTTCTTACGCAGTCTGACAGCAAGTGTCTGGCTGCTGTGTGAACTGTAACATGCGTTATCCAAAACAAAAGGTTTGCTGGCGGACAGTTATAAAATTATACAGTAGAAAGGAGTATCCGTATCTTGAATTACAGACGTATCACACAGATTGTACTACCTGCCTTTGGAGTGCTCATGATCGTATTCGGAGCATACAGAGGCGAGGCAGCTGTTGTACTTGCCAAGGCAATAAAATTATGTATGGAGTGTGTAGGAATTGGATAAGAAAACAAGTATCATCTCAAAACAAATAGCACGATTTCGTGGCTGGGTTCAGGCAGCAGCCACATTACTTACAAATATACATCTGCCGAATTTCTTTAAAGGAAAAATATACCAGGGTAATGGGAAAACGGTATGTGTTCCCGGTTTGAACTGTTACTCATGCCCTGCCGCTTCAGGAGCCTGTCCCATCGGTGCTTTTCAGGCAGTGGTTGGGTCTTCAAAATTCAAATTTTCCTATTACATCACGGGATTTATCATCTTACTTGGTGTAATCTTAGGTCGATTTATATGCGGTTTCCTCTGTCCCTTCGGATGGTTCCAGGATCTGCTGCACAAGATACCAGGCAAAAAGTTCTCTACACAAAAGCTGAAACCACTGCGTTATCTGAAATACCTGATTCTTCTGGTATTCGTAATCCTTTTGCCAATGTTGGTCACCAATTCGATTGGAATGGGCGATCCCTTCTTCTGCAAATACATATGCCCTCAGGGTGTATTGGAAGGTGCCATCCCACTTTCTCTTGGCAATGCAGCTATCCGGTCGGCACTTGGCAAACTATTTACTTTTAAAAGCATCATCCTTATTACGGTTGTGGTACTAAGCATTCTGTTTTACAGACCTTTCTGCAAATGGATCTGCCCGCTGGGAGCACTATATTCTTTATTTAACAAAATATCATTTTTAGGGATTAAAATCGAAAATGATAAATGTATCGGTTGCCAACAGTGTACAAAAGCGTGTAAGATGGACGTAAATGTGCTCAAGACACCCAACCATCCGGAATGTATCCGTTGCGGAGCCTGCATGAAGGTATGTCCAAAGGATGCAATCCACTATCAATTTATGGGGAAAGACATGTGCATACATAAACATAAAGGAACAAAGTAAAGTTTGTATTAACTGATTAACTTTATTAAAATTGCAAAATAGAATAGTTACAAAATAACATATATAAAAGGAGATTTTATCATGAAAACAAGAAAAAATATCATCACTGTACTTACTCTTTGCGCAGCTTTATCACTTACCGCCTGTACAGGCAAGGAAACAAAAGACACTACTGACACACAGACTACAGATGCAGCATCGACTCCGGAATCCAGTTCTGAGATCAACGATTTATTCCAGCAGGAAAACCAGCTGTTTGCAGATCATCAGGATGAATGGAACAAAGCATTTGCTATGGCAAACAAAAGCTCTGCAGACCCAAGCGGAAACTATGGGGATTACCTTGCTGATCTTGTAGACTCCAACAAAGATGAATTTACAGAGGAAGAACTTGAAGTTCTCCATAAAGATATCGAAACTATTCGTGGAATCGAAGAAAAAATTGCAGCACTGGAAAGCGCAGGAACCCCAGAAACAGCAGCTGACTCTTCTGATGCAGATACCCCATTCAAGAACTTCAGTGCTACCGACTATGACGGAAATAAAGTAGACGACTCTCTGTTTTCCAACAATGCGGTAACTGTTCTGAATTTCTGGTTTACCGGTTGTAAACCGTGTGTTGGTGAATTATCCAAACTGAATGAAATGAACGAAGCCATCAAATCCATGGGTGGTGAAGTTGTTGGTATCAATACAGAAACCTTTGATGGAAATGAATCTGCAATTAAGGAAGCAAAAAAGGTCCTGAAAAGCCAGGGAGCAAAATATCGTAACCTTTCCCTCACCTCCGATTCTGATGCAGGAAAATATGCTTCCAATATCATGGCATTTCCTACCACTGTTCTGGTAGACCGGAACGGAAATATCATTGGAGAGCAGTTCATGGGTGGTGTTGATGATCAGAAAAATTATGATGCACTGATGAAACAGATCAAGGCAGTGATTGACGCAGATTCTGCAAAATAATCTTAGCTCACTATCGCGACAGTCGCCAAGGTCTCGTGCACGCACGGACTTTGGCTCGTTGCTCGCGTACCTAATCAAAAAGCTTCTTATTGGCCTTTGATGTTCTAATTCTGGAAATGAATCTTTTCACCCTGGATTGCCGGGTAACGGATCGGGTGGTCACTGTCAAGGTTTTCTCTGTGCATGTCCACTCCACTGATCTGGTGGTTTTCATAGGTATTGTAGTAATAAATACCTTTCGTGGCATTGCAGCAGGATGTATACAAGGTAATCTCATATTTACCCTCTGCCACCTCACAGCATCCTCTCTGTTTATCAACAGAGCCAGAGGAAACTGTGGGCTGAATGGAGTATTTACAATATTGATTCGATCCAGCAGTTCATGTACCTCTTTCATGGAAGCACACTGCCCCAGAATCCATGGAATCAGCTCAAACTGTGCCACATTTTCTTTGCCATCCTGCACTTCGGCATAAACCGCATTTCCAACAAAGTTAAGACCTGCGATCCCTACGGTTTTTGGCAGGCTTTACTGATTACCCAGGTGATATCGTCATCGGTGATTTCCGCTTTTCTTCCACGGCCTTTGTTATCACGTAAAGAAGCTTCAACACCGTTCTCTTTAAATTTGTTAAGACAACGTTTTACCACACTGATTCCAATATCAAGTTTGTCAGCAGTTTATTTAAGTAAGATTTATCATCATCTGTTAAAGAAATAGTTTTAATTGTATTAGGCATAATTGGACCTCGATGGTTCAATTATACCATAATAGGAATGTGAATTAAAATAGTTTGTTATTTAAAGTGGATTATACTAGGTATTGTACCAAAAAACGGACTTATTCCTCTTCTTCGAAAAAGAAGATATCCTCTACAGTACGTTCAAACACTTTCGCTATATCCATAGCAAGTTTCAATGACGGATTATATTTCCCATTTTCCAAATTTCCAATTGTCTCCCGGCGGACCCCCACCAACTTTGCAAGTTCCGCCTGTTGCATATTATTTTCCTTGCGGAGTTCATGCAGCTTTGTTTTTAGTATAGGCATATCAATCACTCGTCCTTTCTTCCAGCCAGAATAAAATGCCAGTAAGAAGTTGAACCACTCCGATAACGAACGGATATAACTTGGCTATATTTACTACCATATTTCCAAAAACTACTGAGCCTACACCAATAATCAAAAACAATGAAACTGTGATATCAAGCGTCATTGCCTTTGCTTTTGATATGTGTAAAATTGACATCTCATCATCAGCATCCGCTTTTACAAATAAAGCAATGCATGAAGTTATGATCGCCATAATTAAAGCAACGATACACAGCACTTTTGTAACAATGTTATTTGGCAACAGATTTATGACGGCGTATATCAGCCACACAACTCCATTCAGGGTATATCGTAAATTATAGTGTTCTGACAAACTCATCGGTTCTTTTTTATTCATAATCTCCATCTCCTTTATGTGATATATTTCGCTCTTACATTACAAAAATACCACTTATATATTCTCTTGTCAATATAAATGTGCGAAATATACCACACGGTTTTAAATAAAAAAAGATGCCTACCACTAAGAAAGACACCTCTCTTTATCCGACATAGGTATTTACATCTATTTTAATAAGTCATATATTACGCTTTCTGTTTGGGTACAAATTCAATTTTAAGAGTCATTCCATACTCTCTCTTATCATCAAATATGAAAGATTTTTTGTGATATACTTACATTCTCTACATCAGCTATACTTAACTGGTGTTCGAACTTCTATAAGATTCCCCGATGGATCATAAAATCTTACCATTTTTTGTCCACTGGCGAGTTCTGTTAATTCAGTTTTAAATTCCACCAAAATGTTTCGTGAAATAAGTTTATCTACAAGCCCTTCAACATCATTATCTTCAAAGTACAGCTCAGTCATATTATTATATGGTGTTGTAGATTTTTCGATGACATCTGCCCATACCTTTGCATCCTGTAGTACAAGTCCCTCCGTCAATATTACGTTGCCTTCCTGCTTCGTAATTATATCTAATCCAAATATTTCTTTATAAAAACAAATAGATTCTTGTATATCATTAACTACTATCAAAATATTTTTCAACTTCATAGCTTGTACCATTCACCTTTCGTCATTAAAATTTCACAACTTCCGGTTCGTGTGTAAATGATGAAAATGTTGCTGTTGCATGCTTAAAATAGAATACCTCTGTATTTCCATCATCTGCCGAGTACATCTTCTGTAAAGATGGGTATGCATCAAGCATAGATTGACGTGCTTCTCTTCTATCATCTTCTACAAGTTCTCCTGCTACGCGAAGCCACTCGCCATTCTTAAATGCACAGATTTCCACCTTTGGATTTGCGTGGATTTGTTTTGAAACATCTTTTACCTTACCAGTCTGAATATACAATTTGTCTTCAAAAATATGAACAGTTCCAAAAGGTCTTACTCTTGGCTGGTCTCCTTCTAATGTTGCTAAATAGTAAGTTTCTGCTTCTTTTAAAAATTTTTCTACTCGTTCCATGATGTAATCCTCCTTTGTTTTTCTTGACTTCAATGCTATATCTCTTATCAAGATCGGGGCATAATTTATCTGATACCTCTATTCTGTTTTCCGTACACTCTGCCCTTTTCCCGTCTATATATATGATGTCGGGATCAAAAGCCCCCGCCTTTGATGCCTACGGATTGTTCCACTTCTGATTTATTGCACCTGATACATCTCCCACAGTTGTTCTATTCGCAACCGTATGCCCCAAGTAATAGAATTTTTAATGAACACCTACCTCAACAATCGCCCCGGTTCGTGTTCTCCGTTTTTATATTCAAAAAAGAATTCCGAGTATTGATCTGTCTCAAATATTTCCATTAATTCTCTCATATCCCAAATGAAGTTTGCCTCATCAAGATCTTTTCTGTCCAGCCAGAATACGTGCCCTTCCTCTGAGGATCTGAGTGTTCCCGAAAACTTATTGGTTTTATACAGTAGAACAATGTATCTCGTTCCATCATCCTGTATCCAGTCCTTAAATCCACATGGTTGTGGCTCAAAAATATCTAATCCGGTTTCTTCTTTTATCTCTCTTATTACAGAATCTCTGAAGCTTTCTCCCTGCTCTATATGTCCACCTGGAAAGACTAATCCATTGGTATACTTTGTTCCTTTTTTCTCTTCAACAAGAATCCTGTTTTCATCATAAATGAAGCACATATTTGTAAGTTCTACTTCTTGTGTTCTGTTCATATTTCCACCTGTTCCAATACCATTTAAATGGCACAAATTTATCGTTGGTTTTTCTATTTTACATAGTATACATAATTTCCTTTTCTGGGGGCAGATGCTGGTGCCGGTACGGCAGCATACCCGATTGCACAATGTCCGATTCCTTCATAATCACCATCAATTCCCAAATCCGAGAGAATCTTTTTTCCAAAATCAGATTCAAATTCTTCCTTTGCTCTGTGAATCCAAATACTTCCAAGACCAAGACTTTCTGCTGCATTCATGAGATTCCCCATAACAAGAGAGCCATCGTATTTATAGGTTGGGATTGTTTTATCGGCAAGAACAATCAGAATTACCGGTGCTCCGTAAAATGGATCCATATCAGTTCCCATAATCTTTGCATTCTCAGTCGCTATCTGATCTCTTAATTCCTTATTCGTAACTGCAATAATAATCGGACTCTGCTTTCCTCTTCCTGTTGGAGCATAAGTGCCGGCCTTTACAATGGCCTCAATATCTTCCGCAGATACCATTTTCTTTTTATCAAAATTTCTACAACTTCTTCTGGCTTCCATTACCTTTAATGTCTCATTCATCTCTTATAACCTCTTTTCACCAAATTATTTCTGATATTCTAATGTCTGTCTGCTGCTTATCCTTCCAATAATTTACAGCTTTTTCAAACTCTTCATGTGTTACAAAAATCACCTCCACTATTTATATGAATCTCTTCTTTTCATCAGCCACTTCTGATCTATGCATTTCACTTCACCATCAAAACGAATATGAAGATGTACTCCGCCAGATCTTGGACTAATTTTTTCTACGATTCCATTTCCAAATCGGGGATGAGCAACTTCATCTCCAATTTTATAATGGATAATTTCATTCTTTTGCTTCTGTGCTTTTTGCAGACGTTGATAGGTATCCCGGATTGGCACCGTCTTATCATGGATCCGATTTTTTAATACCTTATCGTAGTCGTGATCCCTTAGTGCTTCTCCTGCCTTATAATAAGGAGTCGGAACTGCCCCTATAAGAGAGCAGCAATACTTCCACGCACTCCCGTGCGTTCCTGTCTGCCATTGATATTTTTCAGGCATTGACATATTGTACTGCATATAATGTGCATATTCATGCTTAAATAAATCGATACGATCTTCTTTAGACAGTGGATTTTTTACTCCATATGCAATGAAGAACAGTGAAAAATGAAAATGCTCCTCGTTATGAGCACTTTGCCGGGTATAAGATCCTAAAGAATCGGTATCAAATCCAAATGTCACCGGTACTTTTGCTCCGTTCAGATGAAATCTCCGATCCAGTCCTTCATACAAATTCTTTATTAACGCTGTTAAAACCGGAATTTCTTTCTGCAACCTCTGCCGCAGGAACTGGTCTTCTCGATCATAATAAGTCATTCTTTAATATTTCCTCCTGATTGTGAAATATGAAACAGATATCGGATTCCTTTAGCAAGTCTTTTCCCCTCATCAGCAAAATGTCCTCCGGCATTCCACTCCAAAAACACCCGTTCTGCCATTGGATCCTTTTCCAATTTCTTTTTCTGTTCCCTTGTCCGGTCTCCTACTCTTGCCATCACTTTATTCTTTGTCTTCTCTTCCCGGCCTCCAAGGCTCAGATAAATCTTACATTTACTGTGAAGAGTATGTTCTTCCACATAAATATCCCAGTCCTGAAACCATAAAGATCCTGAACAACAGATTATGCCCGAAAAGCAATCACACTCATATGCTGCCCACAAAGCAAACAGCCCTGCAAGAGAGTATCCCATCAGCCAGCGTTCCCGTCGTTCTGTATCAAATGTCTGATCAATATATGGCATACATTCTTCTGTAAGCCATCTCAATGTCTCTGCACCCTGTCCGGAAAATCTTTCTGTTCCAAACATAGCAGGTGCTTCCCACGGTGAAAAATCCCGATTCCAGTCTTCCACTTGAAATGCAACAAGCATAAAATTTTGTCCCGGGGCTATTTCCATCAAAGACTCTCTCAGATGTTCTACTTCATTTCCCCGATGCGGATACATTCCCCAGAAAATGACTGGACCACCGGTTCCATTCTGTGAGATATATAATTTTCTCCCGGATAGTAATCTTTCATTTATCGGTATCACCATCTTCACCTGCCTGCTACAATATTTATGTATCATGATGTCAGTGCATAGCACGAAACAATCCGTTGGCATCATTGTTGGGGACTTTTTACCCCAACATCTTTATCATTACTCATCATATTTTCTTCTACTGTAAACTGAGCATCTCTCTGAGTTTTTCCACCAGTCCATAATCTGCTGGAAGCCAGTCCACCGTATGCAAAGTCTCTTTCGCCAGCCATTTTGCTGCCTCATGCTCTTTCAGTACAAGATTTCCTTTTTTAATCTTACAGATAAAGCAGTCCATTGATAAATGAAACTTCGGATAATCATACTCTACAGTATCGAATAATTCTTTCACTTCGACCTCTGTATCCAGTTCTTCCATGATTTCTCTTACAACTGCTTCTTCCGGTGTCTCACCTTGTTCAATCTTTCCACCTGGAAATTCCCATCCGTCTTTAAATTCTCCATATCCACGCTGCGTTGCAAAAACTTTACCATCTTCGATGATAATCCCTGCTACTACTCTGACTGTCTTCATGCTATCCCTCCCTTATCTTTCGTTCAATTAATACAAGTAGTAAAAACTTCGTTATTTCTAAATCCGTTTTTAATCAAATATTACCATGGGATTCAAATCAACAGGACTATTCCATTCGATTCCAAACCTGTTTTTTAGAATAGTTTTCTTTGCCTCTTGACACTCCCCACAGCTAAAGCAGGGGGATTCTTGCTTCAACCACTACTGCATTGGCTGATACCATTCGGTATCTCAATGTCTCACACAGTGTCCACAAGCTAGATTATACTGTTCCCGTATGCCCTACGGTGCAGTTCATATGTTCTATTGTTTTATGTTTACTATGCTGACTGCATTTGCAGTCCTTTATTCAGTATGTTGATACTTGCGTTGGTATCCCTATCATGCTTTGTATGGCACTCCGGACACTCCCATTTACGGATTGCAAGATTCTTTACAAGTGGATTTTTAAATCCACAACAGGAACATGTTTGGCTGCTTGGATACATTGTAGGCACTTTTACAATGTCATTCCCATACCAGACAGATTTATATGTGAGCATATCAAAGAACTTAGACCACGATGCCGAGCCAATGTGCTGTGCCAGTTTATGATTACGCATCATGTTTTTTACTTTCAAATCCTCTATGCAGATGGTTTGGTTTTCACGAATCAGCTTCGTGGATTCATTCTGTAAAAAATCGTTTCTCTGATTAGTAATCTTTTCATGGACTAAGGCAACCTTAACACGCTGTTTATTGCGATTTTTTGAACCTTTTTCTTTGCGTGACAATTTTCGTTGTTCACGCATGAGCTTACGCATTGATTTTTCAAGGTATTTAGGATTAGATACCACATTTCCGTTACTGTCGGAATAGAATTCTTTAATACCTACATCAATACCAACCTTACCACCTTTATTATTCATTGGCTGTGGTTCAAATTCTATATTCAGAACTGCAAAATACTTACCTGTGGGAGTATGCTCAATGGTTACATTATTGATTTTACCTACTTCCATTGATTGGCGGACTTTGACATATCCCAACTTAGGAAGTTTGATATATTTCCCAACAATGCGAATATTATTGCTTTGATTGATTGTTCTGTAGGATTGATGATGACTATGCTTGCTTTTGAACTGTGGATGTTTTGCACGTTTCTGAAAGAAGTTTACAAAACCTCTGTCAAGGTCACGCAAGGACTGTTGTAAAGCAATAGAATCTACCGCTTTAAGAAATGCAAAATCATCACTTTTCTTTAAGCCTGTCAGCATTGCAGAAGTCTGTGAATAGCCAATTTTATTGCCATTCTGATACGCTTCATTACGCATGGCAAGAGCTTTGTTATAGATTAGTCTGCAACACCCTAAAGTCTGATTGATGATAGTTTGCTGTTCCTTATTCGGATCGATTCTAAATTTAACACCTTTTTGCATTATCCTAATTTATCCTTTTGTCTTTGCGATGTTTTCTGATTTTCGATATATTGCTTGATTACATCAAGCGGAGCACCACCAACAGTTGATACAAAATAGCTGTTTGTCCACAGTGATGGCATTCTTGTTTTCAATGACGGATATTCACTTCTCAAAACTTTGGAAGTGTATCCTTTTAATGATTTAACTGCTTTGTGAATACCAAACTGAGGGTCTACTTCCATGAGTATGTGTACATGGTCCGGCATGATTTCCATTTCCATGATGTCTACAGAAAGATTTGCAGCATATTCAAGGAGAAGTTCCTTTAATCTGGTATCTATTCCATTTGTTAAGATTTTGCGTCTATACTTAGGACACCAAACAACATGGTATTTACAAGAATAGACTACATTGTTATTGGATTTATATGTAATATTCATATATGTATTATATGCCATTTTTAAATCTAATACAAGGATATTTTGTTCCATCTTCAATTACTTGCGTAAATTCGATGGAAGTATCTTATATCCCCATAGCTAAAGCAAGGGGTTTTACGACACACTGGATAAAAAGATGGATACCTGGGGGACAGATGAGACCGGCTCCTTCTATCTGCCACAGAAGCTGGAATACGGAACGTACTATTTACGGGAAGTAAAAGCCCCGGAAGGATATCTGTTAAATACGGAGGATATCCAGTTTAAAGTCATTGCAGAACGGGACTGGGAGAATCCGCTGGTTGTGGCATGTGAAGATGTTCCGGCCATGGGAAAAATCCATCTGAAAAAAACCGACAAGGAATCCGAGGAAGCACTTGCCGGAGCAGTATTTAATGTAATTGCTGCAGAAAATATCACCACCCCGGATGGCACGCTGCAGGCCGCAAAAGCTGAGGTCGTAACGACACTGACAACCGGCTCCGATGGAACCGCTACCAGTACTGCATTGCATTTCGGAAAATATAAGCTGGTTGAGACCAAAGCTCCAAATGGTTATGTCACATCCGAAAAGAACTGGGATGTCACTCTGTCTTATGCTGATCAGGAAACAGAAATCGTTACAAAAGACGTATCGGTTACCAATACTCCAAATGAAGTGAAAATTAAAAAAGTAGCTGCAGATTCACAGGAAGCACTTGCCGGAGTAGAATTTCAGGTTTGGAAAAAGGGAACATCTGCAAAAGATAATCTCTTTGATCTATATTATGCTGATAAGCCCTTATTTCTTTGAGCTTCTTTTCAGCTCGTATGTCCCGCCGACCGTGCCCTCGTCACCGACCAAGGTAAGGGTATTTCCGTCAACGGTAAATTCATATTCGGAATCCCGCACCGACTCGTTGGCGTAATCGATCATGAGCTTGTTGCCGTCGATGGTATAGGTGAAATCGTAGGATATGGAGGGCAGCTCCATTGTGCCGCTTCCGCTGCCGTCAAAGGAATAGGTGGTCGTTCCGTCGAACTCCCATGTGCCTGCAAGTGCGTCCGTGCCGCCGGAGCAGCCTTTTGCCAGCAGTATAATGCCAACGATGATTACCGCCAGTGCGGCGATCGCACCGCAAAGCACCATACGGCGCTGCGTCTGTTTTTTCTTCCTTTTTCTGATTCTCTCTCCCGTTCGATCTGACTCGTTCGTGAATCGTCCCGGCGGTTGCTGCCTGACGGGGCGGTTCGATTGATAATCCTGCATCATGTGGTTCTTCTCCAGTCCAAGCGAAAGGGCGATGACGGCAATGTCCGTCACCGCCCTTTGCTCAAAGGTTCGCAGCTGATTTATTCAGCGTTTTCTTTCTTCTTTTTGCTGTAAACGGTGATGCCGATCACTGCACCGCCGCTGATAAACAGCAGTGCGATCCAGAGGATCATATTGCTGTTGTCACCGGTTTTCGGGCTTTCTGCACCGGTGTTCGGGTTGGTTTGCGTAGGATCGGTCGGTTTTGTTGTGGAGCCGGTAGCCAGAATCTCAACTGCCGCCTTCTTGTAGCCGCAAACCTTGCACTCCTCATGCTTGGAACCCTTTTGCGTTGCGGTCGCTTCCTTATCAACAACCCACTTGAAGTCGTGTGCCGCCTTATCGGCCTTATCTCCGCAGGAGCACTCATGCCAGTGGTTGTCGGCATCGTACTTCCAGTCGGAGCCGTAGCTGTGAGTATGCTCACCGCCGCCGGTTGCCGGGATGGTTTCGGTTGCCATCATATAACCGCAGACGGTGCATTCCTTATGCTTTGAGCCGCTTGTGGTAGCTGTTGCCGGGGTGTCGATGATCCATTCACCGGCGGTATGTGCCGCCTTGCTGTCCTCGATGATCACGCCGCAGCCGACAACGGTGCACTCTTTCCAGTGATCGGTATGATCGGACTTCCAGTCGGAAACGCTATGACCTGTTGCCGCAAGGATTACGCTTGTCTTGTCGGTAATTTCGGATGCACCAGTTGCATCCTCAAACCACTTGTCACAGCCGTCGCAGGTGTAATATGCTGTGTTGCCTTTCTCCGTGCAAGTAGGAGCCTTTGCGGGAACGAGGGTCAGATTGTGCGTATGCGGTACGGTCTTGTCATATCCGCAGGTGTCGCAGATGTTATCGCTGCCGTAATCGTGAGCCGCCTCCTCCTTCTTTTCGTGGCAGCGAGAGCATTCTTTCCAATGATTGTCTGTGTCCTTGCTCCAATCGCTTGCCCATGCGTGCCCGAGCTGTGTACCTGCTGCTGTAAAGGTTTCTGTTGTGCTGATCTCTCCGCAGGAGCAGCTCTTGAAATATACTGCATCGTTGGTGCAGTCGGCAGCCGACTTGAGGGTTTCCGGCTTCTGAATTTCCTGATCGTAGGTATGAGTATGGGGAATTGCCTTGTATGTTACAATAACGGTTTTGTCTGCATCCATCGTAACATTCAGGATATTGGAAAGTACGTCTGTTGCAACGCCGTTCACAGTAACAAGGTCGATTTCATAGCCGTCATCAGGGGTAAAGATAACCGTTTCGGTGGAGCCTTCGGTCAGTCCGGTTTTGCTTGCGGAAATCGTTCCGTGACCGTCGTTTACCTGTGTTGTGAGGCTATAGGTGGTGACCGGTGCGATCTTGTAGGTCGCTTTCACGCTGACTTCACTGTCAGGCATTATGAAAGTAGTGGTTTCACTGTTCGCATCTTCAAGAGTAGTGCTGCCGCTTTCTACTACCCACTTATCAAACACCTTACCGTCAGGAGCCGCATTTGCGGTCAGAGTAATGGTTGTGCCTTGTGCCGCTTTACTGATTTCGCTTCCTGCACCGATTGTCGCTTTGCCGTCCGTTACGATGATGGAATACTCTTTACTCTCCCAGATTGCATAGAAGGTAGTATCCGAGCTTACTTCATAGGTCGTGCCGGAAATAACCGAACCGTCGGCACCGGTTGACCAGCCCTTGAATTGCTTGCCTTCCGGTTCAGTAAAACCGCAGGCGGGCAGGGTGTAATTTGCCCCGGCCTTGACGGTCACGGAATCCATAGTGCCCGTGCCGCCGTTGCCGTTAAAGGTGATGGTCACGCTATGGCTGCTGGAATCAAACTGTGCCGTCAGTCTGGTTACGTCTGCCGGAACATTGTCGCCCGGTGCGTAGAGCTTGCCATTGCTGTCACGCCACTTAAAGTAGCTGCCTGTATTTCCGTCCGGGCGGGTCAGACCGTCGGACGCAGGCGCGGTAAAGCTCTCGCCTGTTTTCACAATAATCTGGATAGTATCCGGGCTTCCGCCTAATTTGCCTCCGCCCAGGTCGAGGGTGACGGCTTTCAGGCCGTCAGTGCCCAGAGTGTCCGGGTTCAGGACTTCCAGGACGGGGCGGAAACCGAAGTACGGGAAGTCAAGCGTAGTATTGGCGTCGGCAAATTTACGGGGCGAATGGTACCCGCGAACCACACGGTTCGATAGCGTATAGGGTGAAGTATCTTGTCCCCAGGACTCCATCTTTCCCCAGTTTTTGATATATCCGCCGTTCTTGTCCAGTATCCTGTCCCATTCGTTGCTTTGGGGCGTGCCGAGTGAATAATTGCTTGTAGCGGCACTTCCCCCGGACGGCGCACGCATCGTATATTCCACGCTGCCGGCAGCGTAGCCTTTGCCAAAAATCAGCCCTTCGGCATGCAGCTTATCCCAGCTTACCGCATGCGTTACGGCATAGTCCGCCACGAACAGGCTGTGGGCATATTCGTTCTGCTGTGCATACTCCTCGGTGGTTGCCATCTCTGATGTGAGCTTGTAGGCGTCCACTGTCCCGGCGTAGGTAAAGGGAACATAGTGCATTGTACTGTCCGGTAGTGCGTCATTCGCCGTGCCGGGAATGCTCTCGCCTGAGAGGTCAAAGTAATAGGTGCCACCGGGAGCGAGGGTAAACTGCTCCTTGCTTATATCCTTGAAGATAGCTTTGACCTCCACATTGTTGTCCGGCATGAGGAACTTATCGTCTTTGATAGTCACGCCGCCGCTCATGACCTCCCACTCCTTGAAGTGATAGCCGGTGTTTGGCGTGGCGGTCAGGATGATCTCGGTACCGAACACGGCTTTTGCATAAGAGGCTGAAGCCGTGCCGTTGCCGCCGCTGGTCACGGTTATGGTATACTCGGCAGGCGCAGGCGGCGTGACGGTGTGCTCGTAGCCGCATACATTGCAGATCGTATCCGCGTCATCGGTGTAGTCGTGTGCAGCCTTGTCCTTGATGCTCTCGTTCCTATTCGGGCAGTCATAGTCGGTGCATTCGTGCCAGTGGCTCGTGCCGTCCTTGCTCCAGTCGCTGTAGCTGTGCTCATGGTGCCGCCTGTATGTTCTGACTGTCGCCGTAGTCTCGTTTCCCGCGTTGTCAGTCGCGACCACGGTATATTCCGCTCCCGCGTCATTGTTGCCGCCATCCGGCGCGGGGAGACGATAGGTGGGGCCGTCTTGCGGCACACCGTTGATGGTCACGGACTTGACGCCGGAGGACGTCTCTCCCGATGCAGCCGGGTCGCTCACGGTGAAGGTGTACGCGCCGGGCTTTCCATCGAGGGTATCCTCGACGGTGTAACTTTCGCCGTCCGTCAGAGTTTCCATAACCGGGGCTTTCGTGTCCCTCTCAAGCACATGACCGCACACAGTGCAGAACTGCTCCTGATTGCTCCAGTCGCCGGGGATGTGCTTTCCGTTTTGCTTGGACATCTCCGCGGCGGGGTCTCGTGCACCACAGTTCTTGCAGGCCCAGATGTGGCAGCCATCCCTGTTCGCCCAGCCAAATTCATGGCTACATGTGCTTTCCATGCAGCACAGCTCCAGCTTGCTAATTACTCTGCCGTAATTGTAGGCATACGGCAGACTCAGCCGCTGCAGGTCCACGCACCCATTTTCGTTGGGTATGAGAAGCTCCGTCGTGGTGCCCCAGTCCATCTCATACGGTCCCTGGCTGCGGTGCCACTGCCACCCTGTCGCGCTCAGCCGCACGGACTTCCCGTCCGAGGCTCCGATTTTGATGTTCTCTTCATACAACAGATCTTCCTGATTTTTCATCGCTGACATGTAGTGCGTCCGGTTTGAGCCTCTTCCGACCGCGGATGCAGACAGCTCTGTATAATCGGAGCTCGGATAAAGCGGAAAGGCCAGCGCAGTCAGCGTTGTGTCCTTGATTAAAATGTTCCAGCTGTCGCCGTTCATGCCACCGCCGATGCCCGCACCCAAGTAGCCCTGTGCCTGCACCACGCCGCCGGTGATGGAAATGTCACAGCCCGAACCGTCTCTTCCGCCGCCGATACCCGCGCCGGCATAGTTACTAAAAGCTAAGACCGCTCCACCGGAAATCTCGATATGATGCGCATCCTCCCGCTCGTTAAGTCCGTCTTGATCGCCACTACCGATTCCTGCTCCGGCTGACCTGCTACTGGAAACCACCGTGCCGCCCCTGATATAAATAAAGCGTCCGGGGCCGCCCTGTCCGCCGCCGATCCCTGCACCTTGCGAAACGGAGGTCGCCGTCAGCTTGCCGGAATACACATAAATCTGCTCGCCGACGCCGCCGTTTGCACCGCCGCCGATACCCGCAGCGAATGGGCCGCTGGTCGCAGAAATCTCACCGCCATAGATATCCGTCGCCAGAGAGCCGAAATGAAGGTTCACGCCGTGTCCCTGCGAGAATTTCTTGATTCCGACCTTTGAGCCTCCGATGCCAGCACCATAAGTGCCGCCCTTACACGTGAGCTTTGTCCCCGTCTGCACCAGAACCCGGAGATAACCATCGGTTTTGTTTTTCTGCAGCGCGGCGAAGTTCTCCGCACCGATCAGCTCGCTGTCGTTGCCGATAAAGTACAGACAGGCAGAGGCGCCGCCGTAAAGCTCGATGGCAGGGCCGTCCTTTGGCGCCTTAAGGCGGACGCCGTCCAGAAAGATGTGCGGTGTATTGTTCTTGCCATCGATTTTGATCCGGTATTGAAAATACCAGTTTGGATCTGCGGAGCCCTTAATCAGATAGGTCTTGCTGTCCTTGATTTTCAATTCTTTGTTCTGCTTCGTAAGGTCCACTGTCTTGTCAAACGTCGTTGGGACGGAAAGCTTGACATTCGGTAGCTCACCCGCTGCAAACGCAGTCGTCGGCAGCATCGTCAGCAGCGTCAGCAACATGCAGCATAGGAGCAGGATGCTGAGTATTCGTTTTTTCATTGGCTTTTCTCCTCCTTTTCGTGTCGGGCGTGCTTGTTCGCCGCACCTTTTTTCTGTTTTTCTCTGATTTTGAGCCGGAAGCACAGTGCGGTGATGACCACCGCCGCCGCGAATGACACAACGGCCACCAGCACATAGCCGCCTGCGTCCTCCCGCAGCAGCATCGTGCCGAAGCTGCCCCATGCGGCGGTCTGTCCCTGCACTGCAAATGCGTCCGCCGCCTGCATCAGCACTGTGCACAGCAGCATACACGCTGCTGAAAGGCTTATTGCCTCGCACCGCTGCCTTCGGCGGGTGTTTTCCCGCACCCGCTGCTTGACGAGTGCGATCCGTCTTGCGGTATCGTACATATCGTTTGAACCTCCTCTCTGGATTTTTTGAAATGCGACTTAAAAACCCCTTCACTTATATAGGTACAAAAAATCGAAAAAACTCTCACCCAAAACGCAAAATTTTTCAAAAAAATTTGAGAGCCGCCAAAAAGCAGCTCTCAAGGAGTGAATATTCGGTTATTGCTTCCGTGATAATCGGAAAACGGATAGCCTTCCCGCCGCCACCAGCAGCACCGGCAGGGCGTAGGCGATGTACTGTGCCACGCCGCCGTAGGCAATCAGCAGATTATAGATGGCATGGAGGGTGATGGCCGCACCCAGCAGTCCGCAGGTGCCCGCGACCTTCAGCCACGTCCGCCGCCATGTGTAGGCAAGCCCGCCGCCCACAATCAGTCCGCAGAGGACGTGCATGGCTCCCGTGCCGAAGCCACGGAAGAAGATGAAGGAGAAGCGGTCAGCACCGTTCTGGATGAGATAGCACACGTTTTCAAAGGTGGCGAAGGCGAGGGAGACTGTTATTGCGGCAGCCTTGATTTTATCGCCCTCCGGCTCAAACACCAGCAGATAGAACACCAGCGGCAGCAGCTTCATCATTTCCTCCACCACCGGTGCGATCTCCGCCGTGGCGGCAAGGGCATCCGCCTGACACACCGCCGCGAGGAAGGTGTTGATATAGGCCGAGAGCAGGCACACCCCCATTCCGGCAATGCAGAACAGGAAGAAGCGGAGCTGCCGCCTGCCCATGCACAGAGCGGCCACCAGCAGGGGAGATACCATGCAGAGGAAGATATTTTCAATATAGGTCATGCTTCCACCGCCCTTCTCGTGGCGGGCAACAGCCCCAGAATCGCGAACGTCAGCAGCAGATCGCACCAGAAGGTTGGGTTGGCCGGTGAGGTATCCGACCAAAAGCAGCCCGCCGTCCACAGCAGGTATTCTGCGTACACAAAGCACAGCACGCCGATGTGAAACCACCGCATATTCCGCACCGTGCCTGTCTGTCCCTTGGCGTAGACCAGCCCCCGAATGGCACAGAAGGAGAGCCAGATCATCATGCCGCACCAGATCAGGTTGGAGAGAATGTCCCCGTAGGTGCAGTAGAACGCCAGCAGCGGAAGGCCGAACGCAGGTGCGAGCCATGCCCTGCGGCAACGGAAGGTGCGTTCCTCCGGAGTGGAGAGCGTGGCCTGCAAAATGTGCAGGAAAATTACGCTGGCCACCCAGCCGAACTCCGACACATAAAAGACCCGCGGCGTGGTATCGAACAGCAGCAGGTACAGCGTCCAGTAGAGCACACCGAGGGCAAAGCAGCCATAGAAGCACAGCAGCAGAAAATACGCCTGCCTGCGGCTTTTCCGGTAGGAGATACCCGAAAGCAGCACGCCCACGAACGTGACCAGCAGTTGTAGCAGGTTCTCAATCAGCTCCATGTGCATCCTCGCTTTCCTTGTCCTGCCCGTCCTCACGGCTCATCTGCCGCAGCCGGAAGCATAGAACGGTCACGCACACGCCGAGAAGAAAGGCCAGCAGCCCGATAACAATGTATCCCAAAGCCGCACCGCCGCCGTACATACTGGCCGCCGTTTCAAAGCCCGCATAGTCGCCTGCCTGGATGCCTGCGGCAATGCCGGGCATGGCGAAAGACGCACCAATGAGCAGCACAAGGCACGCCGCCACAGCGGAAGCCATGGTGATCGTATTGTGCCGCAGCCGCTTCTCCTGTTCAATTTTAGCGATGCGCCGCTTGGTCTCCGTGACCCGTTCCTCATGACTCCGCATTTGTGATCCCCTCCCGTTCTAAGAGCCTTCGCAGGTTCTCTTTTCCGCGATACACCATGTTGGTGATCTGTTTTACCGTTTTTCCCGTGACCTCCGCCGCCTGTGCGTAGCTCATATCCTCAAAATACGTCAGATATAGAACCTCACGGTAGTCCGGGTTCATTTCGCTCATGCAGAAATGCAGAACGCGGTTTCGATCCTCAGTCTGTATAACCTCCTCCGCCAGCAACCGTCCCTCCGGCTCGTCGGTCAGTGCATCGAGGCTGAACAGGGGCTTCCGCCTGCTCTTATGGCGCAGTGCCATGTGCCGCGCCGCCTTATACAGATACGCCTTGAGGCCGCCGTCCCGGATGCGGGGCTTTTTGGTGAACAGATAGGCGAAAACATCCAGCATCAGCTCCTCCGCCTCGTGAACGTCGTGCAGATAGCCGTCGATATACAGGGTCAGGGGGTCGCCGTATTTTTTCATCAGGGCCTCCAGCCCTTCGTCATTGCCGCTCAGATATTGGCGGTATAAGGTTTCGTCGCAGGTCATAGCGTTCACTTCCTTTTTGCGGATGCTTCCAATGTAGCCGGGTGTCTGTCAGGTGCTTGTCCTGCCGGAATCGTGGTGCTGCCCCTTGAAGTGCGGGTCGGACGGCTTTTCCGCGTTTTCAGGAATCGCCCATGAACGCCCGAACCGGGATGCACCGGGGATCCGCCCCTCGGCACAATACTGGTTGACCCGCCGCTCTGACACGCCCCAACGGTAGGACGCCTCCCGAATGGAGATATAGCCCTTGATCCCGTTCATACCGCACCTCCGCATGGATAATACTCAACACAATACATTATGTACGAATATCCGAATAAAAGCAAGCCCACACGGCTGTTTTCGCGGCAGGAAGAAAAAGCAACGGTCGATTTGCTTTCAAGCCGCTTGGACGGTTCATTGCTTCGCCCCCGTTTCACATTTCTCTTTTTGGCGAGGCAGATAGGAGCATTTCCGTTCCCCCTTCGCCTTTCGTATGACAAGGTTCTATGCGGCTTTTAGATAGATATGTAAAATCGCATCTTGATACAATGCCTGCCGCACGGGAGTGTAGAAAAGTAGCTAAAATAAAGGCTTTCAGTAGATTTTGATGTTCTGCCGAAAGCCTTCTTTTTTATGTTTTGGTTTAGAGGGAGTAGCGGCTGTGCCCGTTTGAACCCGCTCCGAAGTCAAAATAAAAATGTTGATGGAAAATAAAAAGATTACAATCAGTCCTTGGAAATGAACTTCTTCCATCTCCGTAGGACATCCTTCAATGGCTCATCCAAATAGGAATATGCCTCGCCCTTAATCCAGTCAGGGATACCATAAGCCGCCTCTGCGATGCTGCCCGTGATTGCCGCCAGCGTGTCGCTGTCACCGCCGAGAGAGATCGCATTCCGAATTGCATCTGCTGTCGCCATTGCACCTTTTACGCCTTCCGGGTGGTTATGTGTGACTTCGGCAGATAGCTGCACTCTGGCTCTACCGTTAGAAGGCCACATTCCGGTTCTCGCACAGAATCCGCAATCCATTATCCATGCACACGGAGAAACACGCATCGCCGAGCCGTTGCCGTAGCTGTTATACGGCTCTCGATTATCAGAAAAAATCCATGAGCCGAATCTGCCACCGTATCCGGCATCCGGGTACATTCTACCGTACTTCTTCATGGCGTCAATAAAGTCGTCCCGTTCGCCACCGTTCATAACCGCCTCCGCAACCGCACAGGTCATCACGGTATCATCCGTAAAGAAACAGTCATCACGGAATAAGGGGAAATCCTTTGTTTTTGTATTGTGCCACTCATAGACAGAGCCTACGATGTCACCGACTATTGCTCCCATCATTTGCGACCACCTCGTTTCTTCATGTCTTTTCTGATTTCTTCCATCGGTTCAGCGGGAACCGCTCCGGTCATGCGGTAACAAGCTACCGTTTCTGCCATAGCTTCAAAGTTCAGCTGTGTTCCCTTTGCATCGGGAATATAATCCACGGCACGATCCGCATCTATGCCGAAACGCTGTGCGGTCTGCACTGCATCAATATTTGCTCCGAGAAAAATAAACTCCCAGCCGTATTTTTCCTTTTCATGTTCAATCATGCTGCGAACCTTATCGGCAGAGTATTCCCGACTGGAATTTTCCTCGCCATCTGTGATGATGACAAACATCACTTTATCCGCACGGTAGTCCTCGGCTGTATTCCTCTGTACACTGACCAGCTTGTTGATTGTGAGACCGATTGCATCCAGAAGTGCTGTGGAGCCACCTACAAAGTATTCTGTATTTGTCATCGGACTGACGGCATGAATATCAATGCGGTCGTGTAGTAGCGTATAGGAGTTGTCGAACAGTACCGTAGTGATGCGGCATTCACCATCTACAGCTTTCTGCTTCTCAAGCATGGAATTGAAACCGCCGATGGTGTCATTTTCTAAGCCGGACATGGAGCCGCTCTTATCAAGGATGAATACGAGTTCTGTAAAATTCTTTTTCATGGTGAAGTACCTCCTGTTTCTCTTTGATGATATAAGTATATCGAAAGCAGGAGGTCTTATGGTCGCTTTGAAAGCGACAAATCAGCCGCCTAAAAGGGGCCGGTCATATTTAAATAACACCTCGTTGATATCAAAGATGTTATATTTTCCGCTGACTATGAAATATTCCACAATGACATCAAACTTGCTTGCATGAGAGAGCGTAGCCCGCACGTTCAAGCAAATCGTCTGTTTCATCAAGGGAAAGCTCCAGGGCAATGGCGAGTACTATTATTGTCGGTTTCTTGGGCGTGTACCCTTTGATAGAGCGTATCTTTGAGAATAGCTTGCGGTCGATATTCGCTTTCTTATAGACCTCAACATCTGTCTTTCCTTTTGCATCAATGAGTTTTAACAGTGTATCAGAAAAAGGCTCATCAAGATTATCAACTAATTCCTCAAGGGACTCCGCCGATTCCATTGCATCAGACATAGCACCAAAGACTGGTGCATTCGCTTCTAAAATAGATTCTTTTTCTACATCAAGCAGCTTTCTGCGTCTGAAGTCGTGTGCATCTATATAATGCTCGTCTATGTAGCTGGCTACTTCGCCCATCAATTCCTCAGAGACCTGAAATGCCGTTTTATCGAACACGGCTAAATACACATCGATGTCGTTTTCTCCGATAAATTTCGTGATAGCTGTTGTTGCGACCTGCAAAGCCTCATCTTTCGGGTATCCATAAATTCCGCTTGAGATAAGCGGAAAGGCTATGCTTTCACATTTGTTTTCAACTGCCAGCCGTAATGAATTTATATAGGCAGATGACAAAAGTGCAGCGGACTTCCCCTTATTATTGTGGTTATAAACAGGACCGGCAGCGTGAATCACAAATTTCGCAGGCAGCTTAAAACCGGGAGTGATGACTGCATCTCCCGTTTTGATAGGTGATTTCTTGTCGCAAGCCTCTTGAAGTTCCTTTGCACCTGCGGCATTAAAGATTGCTCCGCAGACTCCGCCTCCCATCAATAGTTCTGTGTTTGCTGCATTAACGATTGCGTCAACTTTCATTTTTGTTATGTCCTGACGGACAATTGTAAATGGCATACGCTATGCCTCCTTCAAATCACCATTTCTTGCATCGAAGCGGAACATATATGCCAGCCGCTGCAATGCAAGGTATTCTCTGAAATAAGCATGACGGACAGCGTTCTTCTTATTCTGCTCAATGACCTTCTGACGGTCGTATGACTTTCCGAAGAATGTGGTAACGTCCTTTATCTTATCGAACTTCTGCCCAGACTCCAGCATCTTCCTGACCTCGTCGAGACTAAGGGTGAGCTTATTTACTGTAGCGTTTCCGGGGATGGAGATGTTGATATGCTTATCATCCACGCTGGTGACAGTGAACTCGTTGCCGTTGATTGTTTTGAATGTATCGACGCCCAGCTCGATGTTAGAGAAAAACTCCGTCATGCTTCGCATGTATCTTATGCAGATTTGGTTCAATCTGTCTGATGAAGGAATCGAGGATTCCATTTATGACAGTTATGCTATGCGTACTTTTATGCACATAGATTTTAATGAACAACAATAGTGGAACGATTGTGGATGCGAGCCTGATTGCTGCACCAAAGTCTACAAAGAACAAAATTCTGAAACCTCAAAATTGATTCGTAAAGACGACCATGTTGTATATGGTAATTCTGGATATTTAGGTGCACCCGAGCGTCCCGAAATCATAAACGATGAAACTTTATCACAGGTTGAATTTCGAATCAACAAGCCGCACGAGAATATTCAAAGTACCTCGCTTTCATTTTTTATATGTAGATAAGTCATTTAATGACTTAATAGGAACTAATTGCTCAAATCCATAAAAACCGGTTTTCGTTCCTCTTGCTCGTAAATTAGGGTCAAGAATCAAATCGTCATCTTGATAGTTGTTTAAGACATTACTTGTAGCCAAGCCACATACAAATATTAAATTGTTATATTTTGTGCTTTTAATACAAATTATTTGTGGATATGAATTGTCCTTAAAGATAATCGGAAACTTGTCTCGTTCGACTGTTTTTATTCCAACTCGATAGCCGGGAATATCTGGAATATGATAAAGACCAGAATAACCTATAGTCCAATCAATAATGGGTATTCCGAATAGTTTCTCAAGTGCAGCCTCTCCTAAAAAGCCAGTTGTAAATCTTTTGACTTCCTTGTTAGAGTCTATCTTGTGATGATCTTCCTTGGCCTTAGCCTCAACCAATTCAGTAACAAAGTTTTGGATTCGAGAAACGTATCCGGGGTCAAGCACAACTCTTACAAAAGAATCTGAATATTTAGTAACACATTCATCATAATTACGTTTCATTATTCACCTCCAGGAATCCAATAATGGATTGTCCAAGTAGTTTGAATACATTTACTGTCATTGCGTTTCCTGCCTGCATCAGAAGATGTCTATCAGAAACCTCGTCCTTAACTCTGTCGGCATATTCTTTAGGAAAGCCTTGAAGAAGTAAAGTTTCGTACCCAGTCAGCTGGTATATGGTGTGGTTTTTAACATACAATACACCGTCTCGTTGTGCTCTTAATGTAGGACAACGCCCTTCATAAATGCGAAGATCATTCATACGTGTGTCTATTATTTTTCCTTCCATATCTCTAATATCTTTCACGGAATACTTACCGTTATTTGTTGGATTCTTTAAGTAATGTGAAAGGATTTCTAGTCTTTCTAGAGTTGCTACATTATTATCGAATTAAAGGAACTGATAACCGAAGGGCCGGTAAACGGAATATAGGTTGTCCCGTAATCCTGGCAAGTTTTGAATTGCGTAGTGCATTTTCCAAAAGTTGTACCTTGTGCAGAATCAAAACAATCACCAGTAACCACTTCGACTAACCCCATCATTACATCGGTGTCTTTTAATCCATCAGATCCACCCTTTAATTTATCTCTAGTTTTTGTTCGTGTTTTTCTTGCTTGAAGAATCAATGAAAATAATATTCCTCCGCAAAGATATGGCATCATTGTTGGGGGCTTTTGACCCTGGCATCTTCAAAATATTATATCACAAAATATGAAGAAATCTACACTCTGCGATTTGAACTATGCGAATGCGAAGAAATACTCGTATAAGGCATACACCGGAACAGTTGCATACATTCCGTATTTGTATGATACGGAAGTGAACGAGGACGGCTCCGTACTATCAGGGAAGATTGGAATTGAATATGTGGATGCACCCAATATTTTCCCAGTGACCTGGAAGAACGGAGAAGTTTCAGAGTGTATTTTTGCTTTTGGTTGAGCAGGCTCGTCAGAATCTTCCCGAGCAAAATCAGGTGATGGAGTGATATGAGAAATGAATATAAGGAAAAGATCACCAGCACGGCAGACTGGCAGATTAACCGGTTAAAAATACCGGGGTATTCTTCGGAGGACATTGAAAATGCATTGAAAGACACTCTGAATGCTTCTTACCTGGAAATGTTTGAACTGTACGACAAAGTGATCGACTGGGAATATGTCAGAAACAAGGACATCTATGAACAGATCAATGCGGAATACATCCCTTTTGAAGAAAATAAACATCTGATACAGGTGACATCAGCTATCAAAAAGCAAAGCCTTGAGGACTTGGAAAATATTACAAGATCTCTAGGCTTTTATTTGGATTACGGCGGCAGAAAGGTATTAACTCCATTGTCACAGGTATACAGTAGGTATCTCGATAATGCCTGCATGGACATTGTCACAGTGTGGAGTCAACAGCAATTGTATGATGTCTGTGGACTCGGTACAGTAACCGGACTATGTGGAGCAAACTGCTACCATACTTATTTCCCTTTTGTTCCCGGTGTATCAGTACGAACTTATACGGATGACTGGCTAGACGAACAGAATCGGAAAGAAAGCGAGCCGACCGAGTTCCGTGGTAAAGAATACACTCTTTACGAAGCAAAACAACGGCAGAGGCAGATGGAAACAGCCATGCGGGCACAGCGTGAAAAGGTGCAGCTATTGCAAAAAGGCGGTGCTGATCCACAGGAAGTAATGCTCCAAAAAGCAAAGTACCAAGGACAGCTTAATGAATATGCGGTATTCTCTCGGAAGATGGGACTCAAGGAAGAACGGGAGAGAATCTATATTGATGGACGGGGAAGAGTAGCACCGAGTAAGGATACACTGAGAACTGCACAAAAAATAATGAACACTGACTATTTATTTGAGAGAGGTAAAATTGCAAATATAATGGGAGTGAATAAAAACGCTATTGATTTTGGAAAAATGGATGAAAAATCAAAAAAATCTGTATATAATGGTATTAAGAAAGTATTTGCTCAATTCCCGGAATTAAGGGGGTATACAAACAAGGTATTGTATGATCCGGATATAAAGGGCTATGCAATGAGTAAGTCCATGCAAGGCGTTTTGAAAATTGGCAGTAAATTCAGTAATTATAAGGAGTTAAAAAGGCGGTACGATAGAGATGTGAGAATGCAATTTCATCCAGCGGGGACTAATGCAGATGCTATTATTATTCATGAAATGGGACATCAATTAGATGGCTATCTTACGCAAAGGGGAGTTTGGGGAGGGAATGTAAGTCTATACGGAACGACCCGAACAAGTGTAGCCGTAAAGAGAGAAGTATTACAGCAATTAGGATATTTTGATTACATCCGTGCAGAACGTGCAGAATGGACACGGATGGGATATAAAGGGAGAGAACTTAATGAAGCATTAGAGTTTTCTAAAAAAGAATTTATTACTAAACATATATCAGAATATGCGAATAAGAATGAAAGAGAGTTTTTTGCAGAATGCTTTGCGGAATATCTGATGAGTGCAAGACCAAGAGAAGCAGCTAAAATCTTCGGAGAGGTCTTGGAGAAAATCATGGAGGGATTGCGATGACAATGTTTGATGTGGATACAGTAAACGTAGAAAAAAAGCTTCAGGAGATAGAGGATAATGATCTATATAATTTTATGAAAAAACAGGGATACTCAGAAGAACAGATAAAAAGTGCAATCAGAAATACGCATTTACTTGATGCAATAAATCGTCTGAAAGAAATTTTATGTGAGCCGGAAGAAATTGTATCTATTTTGCAAAAGGATGGTTGGAAAAAAGAAGAGATAGAAACAGCCATTAAAAGTCAGGCAAGTTAGTTACCACCAGTCGTAATGACCGGTGGTATTTTTACGGAGAAAAATAGAATGAAGTTGTATTTTGAATGGAGAACAGCGGTTGAAATGGCGGTTGTTCTATATGGGATTCTGATAGTAATTATAACGTGGCTCAAGGTTTTCGAAGAAAATGGGACTCAAGTAGGAACGTGAGAGAATTTATCTGGATATGAAAGGCAGAGTTGCTACAAATACGAAAAAGCAAAATGCTAAGTACACATCCGAAATGATTATGCAAATCGAATCGAGGTCGCAGCAAGACGGGCTGTCATGACCGGACTGACGCAGCTTTCTGGGAAGATTGCGGAATATAATGCTGAAAAGCTCGGTACGGAATATTTTGAAGTGGAATGGCACGCAGGGGCGAGACCAACGCATACGATATGGCAGGGCAGAGTGTGGAGTCAACAGCAATTGTATGATGTCTGTGGACTCGGTACAGTAATCGGACTATGTGGAGCAAACTGCTACCATACTTATTTCCCTTTTGTTCCCGGCGTATCGGTACGAACTTATACGGATGACTGGCTAGACGAACAGAATTGGAAAGAAAGCGAGCCGACCGAGTTCCGTGGTAAAGAATATACACTGTATGAAGCAAAGCAAAGACAGAGGCAGATGGAAACAGCCATGAGGGCACAGCGTGAAAAGGTGCAGATGCTTCAGGACGGTGATGCTGATCCGGATGATGTGATGCTGGCAAAGTGCAAGTACCAGGGGCAGCTTGACGAGTATGCACGGTTCTCCAAACAGATGGGACTGAAGCAGGAGCGTGAGAGGATTTATATCGATGGCCGTTGGAGAGTCGCGCCAGGAAGAATCGACAAGAAGCTTAATGTGGTGAATACCATGAAAATATCAGTTCCGAGAGATGCATATAAAATTAAAGGAATGACTTCTGAAGCTAAGCACGAAATAGAGGCAGCAATCAATAATTTGAAAAAAGAGTATGATATTAGGTTGGATTTAATTGAAGTTGCAAAGATGGAAGTAGGAGATATATTTGGTGCAGCACCATATTTGGACGATAGAGGAAAGCTGAGATTTGCACTTGTAATCAATGAAGATATTGATTACAATGTAGTGAAGAAGAAAATTCAGCGAAGATATGATAAAGGGCGCTTTGCAGGAAAAAGTATTGAAGATTATATCGCTCACGAAATGGCGCACATTATGACATATCAAGATTGTAAAAATGAAGCAGAATTTCGCACTAGACAACGAATTGTTGAAAGACAGTTCATGCAGGGAATTTCCCAATATGCTGACAAAACCGGAAAAGGCGAAGAATCTCTTGCAGAAGCGTTTGTTCGCTATAGAAACAAAGAAAAGATTCCAATTAGAGCTGAATTATTGATAAGAAGCTACATAGAAAGGTGGAAAAAATAATGTTAACATTGCCAAAATGCGAATTATGTGCTAGATACAAGGATGATGGTAAGCATGAAACATGCGAGGCATTTCCAGATGGAATACCAGAGGATGTGTTGTGGGAGCCAGTTGAAAAAGAATGTAATAATGGAATGAAATTTATAAAAGAATAGATACCACCCATTCTTCGGAGTGAGTGGTATTTTTGCACTCATTTTTAGGAGGTATTATGATAACGATCAAAATAACAGATCGTAGTATCCGTATGAATGGTCATGCCTGTAGGAAGAGTCCAGATGGGATTGACCGGGTATGCACAGCAGTATCAGCACTGACCTGCAACCTAATCAATTCCCTGGAAGATCTGACAGGTGACAGAATCCGGGTGGAAACAGCCAGCGGAATGACGGTGATCGAATGGGAAGATCTGTCAGACGGCGGGAAGCTTCTGATTGATTCATGGTTCCTGGGATTGCAGTGCTTAGCCAGGAATACAATTGCATACAGTTTGAGTAAATGAGCATCCAGTGAGGATGCTTTTTATTAATGCCGTTTTAATAAGAGGAAAAGAAGTATAGGACATTCCGCAGGAACATGGACGAAAAAGAAAGGAGAACACTATTGACAGATAATTGGAATGGCTTTGCCAATTTACTTGCAAATTTAGTAGAGAAATATGCGGCGGTTCTGGATATTGATAATCTTCCGGAGCCGTTGTCTTGTTTGGAGGAAGAAAACACATCTGAAGAACCCAGTGACACTATTGAATTAACTGGAAAACAACAATATAATAGTCGTGGAATAAGTGTCCAAACTCTATGCGAGAGCTGCTATTCTTTACGCATAGAGCTACATAGAAAAAGAGTGCAACGCCCCGTTGCACAATTAGGAATGAGGTATTCCGGTGAACAATTATGATGATATGAATCAAAAATCCAATATGATTATTTACACAACAGAAGACGGATTGACAAAAATTGAAACCACATTTGATGAAGATACCGTCTGGTTATCCATTGATCAGATGGCGGAGTTGTTCCAAAGAGATAAATCTACTATTTCAAGACATATAAAAAACGTATTTTCCGAAGGGGAGTTGCAGCGAGAGTCAGTTGTTGCAAATTTTGCAACAACTGCGGCAGATGGAAAAACCTATCAGGTTGACTACTATAATCTTGATGTTATCATTTCTGTTGGCTATCGTGTAAAATCCAGGCGTGGCACACAGTTCAGAATATGGGCAACAAATATTCTCAAAGAATATATGAAAAAAGGCTTTGCCATGGACGATGAACGATTGAAAAATCTGGGTGGCGGTGGATACTTCAAGGAATTATTTCTCACAAACAGGCGGTGGATAAAGCCACAGATGAATATCGAAAATATAAGGCTAAAACGCTCAGTGATGTGGAACGGGATTATCTGAATTCGATAAAGCTGCTGGAACAGAAAACTGACGGAAAAAAGTAACAGATGGTGAAAGCTGAATTGTGCCACAAGTTGTGGCACAAATGAGGATGGCGATATGAAAGAAAATACAAAAGTGGCTCTTCCCAATTTACAATTCCATATCATGTGACTTTTTCTTAGTCCGAGCAGGCTGATTTCGTTGCATCTCTCGTTTCCTCTGATATATATCCTCTAAGAGATAGTGAAATACCTATTGTCTTAGAGGATTTTTTATTGAAGAATTTTAATATTCAAGAGTTTTTTTTTCCTTTTAAGTGATGCCTGCGGATTGCTCCGTGCTACGCACTCCCACAATCCTACCCAATATTCGCATATCGTGGGATTATCATCTCACTTTTATGCTCATATCGGGGCGGGTCCTAAGGTCTTTCACCCACCTATGAGCAAGCTCATGTGGGCTTAGACCTTTCGACCCTGGCATCATAAGAATAAACGGAACCGGAAACTTTTGGAATATTGAAAGTTATAGTGCTGTGCGTTATAATCGAGAGAAAGTAGATGGGGAGTTATTTAAATGATCACGATAGAAAAAAAATCATTGGCAGGGTATTCGTTCATTGATTTATTTGCAGGACTGGGCGGATTCAGAATTGCACTGGAGTCGCTGGGGGCGAAGTGTGTGTATTCAAATGAATGGAATGTTCCGGTGCAAAAAGTTTATGCAGATAATTTTGGCGATATTCCGGAAGGCGATATTACGCAGGTAGATGAGAATACAATACCGGATCATGATATCCTCTGTGCCGGATTCCCATGCCAGGCGTTTTCGATCAGCGGGAAGCAGCGGGGGTTTGAGGACAGCAGGGGTACGTTATTTTTTGATGTTGCGAGAATTGTAAAAGCAAAGAAACCGAAAGTCGTCTTTATGGAGAATGTAAAAAATTTTGCTACTCATGATCATGGAAAGACCTTAGAGGTTGTCAAAAGAACGATGGAAACGCTCGGATATACATTTTATCAGAAAGTGCTGAATGCTGTTGACTATGGCATACCTCAAAAGAGAGAAAGAATTTATATGGTTTGTTTCAGGAATGATCTGGGGATTACGGGATTCAGCTATCCAAAACCGTTTAAACTGACCCGGCATGTGGAAAATTTTCTTCTTGATGATGAAGAAATGGTCAAAGATCTGTATGTGGAAAGACCTGATACTTATTTCAATGGGATTGAGGACGATCAATACAGTAATAAGTCGATCCGACTGGGCATTGTTAATAAAGGTGGACAGGGAGAAAGAATTTACAGCACAAAGGGAATTGCGATCACGCTCTCTGCATCCGGTGGCGGCGTTTTTGCCAAGACGGGTGGATATTTGATCAATGGAAAGACGAGAAAACTTCATCCCCGTGAATGTGCCAGAATTATGGGATATCCCGACACGTATAAGATTTCTGACAGTAAAAGTCAAGCATATAAGCAGTTTGGCAATTCAGTAGTTATTGATGTTTTGCAGCTTATTGGTGAGGAAATAGGGGCAGTGTTAGAAAGATCAGTATTAGAGAGGTCAGGATTATAGAACTGGTCATAAAATAGCAGTCACCGGAGACGGGGCTGCTATTTTGCTATATATAAATTGTCTCTATTGCAACAGTTATAATAAATCGGATTCAAATTCCTGCAGGTCACCCATATCCTGATAGTGTCCTATGATCCAGTCGGAAAATATCGGTGATTCAATGTCAAGTGCTTCTCCTGGTTTCATTTCATCTTTCCTTTCTGGGTGATGTTTCTTATGTGACACTTCCTATGTGGCGTTTCTATGTGACGAGGGGAACTTCCCCTTTTAACATGTTCAGATCTCTGTTATTATTATGATGTTGGGGGAAGGTCTTTCACTCACTTATGAGCAAACCCACGTGGTTTCAGACCTTTTGACCCTGGCACCATTATACTAATGAGCGGAGAGATAGAGGAGAAAATTTATGAAAAAGCAAAGAGAGTCGTTCAAGAGCCAGTGGGGCTTTATTTTAGCGTGCATTGGTTCATCTGTCGGTATGGGGAATATCTGGATGTTCTCGACAAGAGTTTCATCCTATGGAGGAGGATCATTTTTGATCCCTTATTTTATCTTTGTGGCACTGGTCGGATTTACCGGGGTGATCGGAGAGATGAGTTTCGGGCGTGCAACAAGATCCGGCCCGGTAGATGCGTTTGGAATCGCATGTGAGCGGAAAGGAAAAAGAAAGTACGGGGAAGCGTTGGGGATGATCCCGGTACTTGGGGCAATGGCGATGGCAATCGGTTATACGGTTGTGATGGGATGGATCCTGAAGTATGCAGTGGGAACGTTTACAGGAAAGACACTTGCACCGAAGGGTGTGGAGGAATTTAGCGGAGCATTTGGAAGTATGGCATCCGCATTTGGAAATAATGGCTGGCAGATTGCCGCACTGATCTTATGTATGGGGATTCTGATGCTGGGAGTTGTCAGTGGAATCGAGAAAGCAAATAAGTTTATGATGCCGTTATTTTTCGGGCTGTTCGTGATCCTTGCAGTTTATGTAGCATTCCAGCCGGGGGCAGCAGAAGGATATAAATATATTTTCAGAATCGATCCAAAGGCGCTGGCAGATCCGGTAACATGGATCTTTGCGTTAGGACAGGCCTTCTTTTCACTGTCCGTTGCGGGAAATGGAACACTGATTTATGGATCTTATTTGTCGGATGAGGAAAATATTCCTGCGGCAGCAGCAAGAGTCGCTTTCTTCGATACACTTGCTGCTATACTTGCAGCACTGGTTATCATTCCGGCAATGGCAACCACAGGGGCAAAGTTAGATCAGGGAGGACCGGGACTTTTATTTATTTTCCTTCCGCATCTGATTCAGTCGATGCCGGGAGGGCCGGTGATCGCAATGATCTTTTTCGTGGCAGTCCTGCTGGCGGGTCTGACTTCGCTGATCAATTTATATGAAGCACCGATTGCAACTGTACAGGAGAAGCTGCATCTTGGAAGAGTCCAGGCGTGTGCAGTGATCGCGGTCATCGGAGCGGTGATTTCGGTTGTGATCCAGGGAATTGTATCCGACTGGATGGATGTGCTGTCGATTTATATTTGTCCGCTTGGAGCAGGGCTTGCCGGGATTATGTTCTTTTGGTTATGCGGAAAAGATTATGTGGAAGAGCAGATCAATAAAGGAAGGGAAAAGCCATTTACGAAATGGTTTGTACCGGTTTGCAAATACCTGTATATTCCAGTCTGCTTTTTAGTGCTGATTCTGGGAATCGCACTGGGCGGAATCGGGTGATGCAGTTTACATTTATTAAAAGTATAAAAATAGATACATGTGTAAAAGCGAGATTCAGAAGGTAGACACAAAGAGAAAATTTGTATATAATAAATCAGTTAATAGGTATAAAAGAACATACGTGATTTTTCTTGATTTGGCTTCCAACTTCATATAGAACTTGGGAGCTTTTATACTGTAAAGAGAATCCGTTGGCATCATTGTCGGGGACTTTTGACCCCAACATCAGAATATATTCAGAATGAGTGCGGAAGGAAATGAGCAGATGATTACGGCACTATAAAGCAGGAAAGACTGCAGGATGGAAGGCAAGAATGAGAGCCCGTTATATGAATGACAGGATAAGAACTCCATTAAAAAAGAAGAGAAAAAGGGAGAAGAACAATGGAATTATGGGACATTTATGATGCAAAGAAGAAACCGACCGGACGGACAATGAAGAGAAATGACTGGTGTCTGAAAGATGGAGAATATCATTTGACGGTACTGGGAGTCATTACAAGACCGGATGGAAAATATCTCATCACAAAGAGAGTTATGACAAAGGCATGGGCAGCAGGCTGGTGGGAAGTATCCGGTGGTGCGGCACAGGCAGGAGAGTCTTCTTATGAGGCAGTTTTAAGAGAGGTCAGGGAAGAGACAGGACTGGATGTGAGTGGAGCAGAAGGGGGTTATGTCTTTACCTATAAGCGGGAAAATCCGGGAGAGGGCGATAACTATTTTGTGGATGTTTACCGGTTTACCATGAATATAAAGGAAGAGGATCTGCATTTGCAGACAGAAGAAACGGACGGATATATGTTCGCTTCAAAAGAACAGATTGAAGCTTTTGCGAAAGAGGGAATATTCCTTCATTATGACAGCATAAAGCAGGTGTTTAAATGATGCCAGGGTCAAAAGGTCTAAGCCCACATGAGCTTGCTCATAGGTGGGTGAAAGACCTTAGAACCCTGGCATCTTTAAGTTAAGTATACCATATCTGTTCCGGCTCTTTCTGCACAATTTTAAGAAAAAGAGAAGGAATTTGTGGATAACTTCCTCAAATTCCTTCTCTGATGTTGAAAAGTTTTTAAAAGACAGAAATTATTTGTCTAATGGCTTGCCTGTCAGCATCTCATAAGCCTGAAGATACTTGTCGATCGTCTTGTCAACAATCTCCTGAGGCAGTGTCCAGTCATTGCCCGGATTTGCCTTGAGCCAGTCGCGGGCAAACTGCTTGTCAAAGGATGGCTGACCATGTCCCGGTTCATATCCTTCTGCAGGCCAGAAACGGGAGCTGTCAGGAGTGAGCATTTCGTCACCGATCACCAGATCACCATTTTCATCCAGGCCGAACTCAAATTTAGTATCGGCAATGATGATTCCTTTGCTCAGTGCGTATTCAGCACATTTTTTATAAAGGGCAATCGTATTGTCACGAAGCTTTTCAGCGTATTCGCGTCCCTTGCCCGGAAAATATTTCTCAAGGTGATCTACGCTCTGCTCAAAGGAAATATTCTCATCATGGTCACCAATCTCTGCTTTTGTGGATGGTGTGTAGATTGGTTCAGGGAGTTTATCAGATTCTCTGAGTCCCTCCGGCAGTGTGATGCCGCATACGGTACCATTCTCCTGATAACTTGCCCAGCCGCTTCCGGTGATATAACCACGTACGATACACTCGATCGGGAGCATATTGAGCTTGCGGCACATCATGGACTTGCCTTCATATTTCTCCTGCTGGAAAAACTCCGGCATATCCTTTGTATCAACAGAGATCATGTGGTTTGGAAGGATATCTTCTGTCAGATCGAACCAGAATTTGGACATCTGGGTCAGAACAGTTCCTTTCTTTGTAACTTCATTGTTCAGGATGACATCGAAGCAACTGATACGGTCAGTTGCAACCATGATCAGACTGTCCCCATTGTCATAGATCTCTCGTACTTTACCTTCTTTGATTGGTTTTAATTCCTGCATTTTCTCACCTCATCATACGTTTGTCATAAACTTCAAAGTAACCGTATCACCAGCCAATGCAGTCTGTCAAGATAGATTTGGGGATGCATATATAACGAAAATGAATAGGTGGTTATAAGTGCGGTTTTTCCTGTTAAAATTGGGCATAAATAGGGAGTGAGATGCTGCCGGTTCGGCAAATGTGGATAATGGATTTCAAAAAGAAGCTGTGCTATACTGAACAGTGGCTGAAAATCGGGGCGGGTCACAAGGTCATTCTACCACTAGTGTGCGAGCACACGTGGTGTCAGACCTTTTGACCCTGGTATCATATAAATAATGGAGCAGTGGAGAGTTGAACCTATGTTAGATTTTAGAAGAATAGAAATGTCAGATTTTCCTGCACTCAGGAAAATGTATGAAAAGTATGGAAACTGGTCATGTGACTGCACGATCTGCGGTACTTATATGTGGAGGGATTATCTGGATATCAGGATTTCTCTTGAGGAAGAGAAGCTGATCGTGTATCAGCAGTTAGACGGAAAGCATTTATTTTATATTCCGCTGATGGAAGACCGGATTGCAGGGATTAGAGAGATTGTTGCTTATATGAAAGAGCAGGGTGAGGAGTGCTACTTTTATCCGGTAGCGAACGAAGAGTTGTCTTTATTTGAGGAAGCCGGATACAGGATCGAGACAGAGCGGGATGAAGGCTGGAATGATTATGTCTATGATATTACAGCTCTGGCAAATATGAAGGGAAAAAAATATCATAACCACAAAAATCATATCAATAAGTTCAATGCATTGTATGAAAATGTAGAATTGCTGGATATCCGGGATGTAGAACCGGCAGAGTATCTACAATTTCTGGATGATTATGTAAAGAGTGAACATAAAAAAGCGACGATCGCAAAAGAAGAAAATGTAAAGGCAAAAGAAGTGCTTTCCGATCTGGAGGCTTATGGGGTAGTCGGATATGTTCTGAAAGTGGACGGAAAGATCGTAGGACTTGAAGTAGGAGAAATTCTGGGAGATTATTATTATTCTCATATTGAGAAAGCGGATAAGACCTACAATGGTGTGTACTCGAAGCTGGTTCAGCTCGTATCACAGGATCTGCAGGAGAAAGTAAAATATATGAACCGGGAGGAAGATCTGAATGAGCCGGGGCTGAGACGCTCAAAGAGAGGTTATAAACCGATCGGTTATATCGAGAAGAACCAGGTTAAGATATTAGACTAATTTGAGATAAGGGGTCAGGTTGAATGAAAAAAGAAAGAAAAGTAATTGATGCACATCTTCATATTTTCGGTCATTGTGAATTTGGAGACCGTCTGGCACATGGGATCGGAGATGAACCTACGCAGGAATACCTGACTGAAAAATATTATGGCAGATTGGGAATTGAAAAAGGGATTGTGATGGGGAATGGCCCGTTGGAAGAGCAGGGAAAGAATCTGGGGGAGTACTTTTACTATAGTGCCGGACTGGATGAGAAGGATTCCTGGCTGAAGCTGGAGGAGATCGAGTCACATCTTCAGAGAAAACGCTGTGTAGGTGTGAAACTGTATCCGGGATATTATGAACTTTATCCCAATGATAAAAGTCTGTATCCCATTTATAAAATGACGGAAGAATATGGGAAAGTTCTATCAGTTCATACGGGGATGGTTGCCGGAAATGGCGGGCATCTGAAGTATTGCAGACCGATCCATCTGGACGATATAGCGACAGATTTTCCAGGTTTGAAGATTGTGATGTGCCATTTTGGAAATCCGTTTTTACAGGAGGCAGCGGCCGTATTAGAGAAAAATCCAAATATGTATGCAGATCTTTCAGGATTGATAGAAGGTGCTTTTGAAACGGAAACGTTTATAAAAGATCAGTCAGGTTACCTGGAAATTTTGAAATCATGGATGCATTATGTCAGCGATTATGGTAAATTTATATATGGGACAGACTGGCCTGCGGTCAACTGTTTTGAATATAGAGAGTTTATAAAAAGGCTGGTGCCGGAGCAATATCATGAAAAAGTATTTTATGAGAATGCAGTCCGCGTGTATGGCCTGGTATAGTCGGGGACAGAGATGAAATATTATGAGGATAAATCCGACAGAAAGATGGAGTTAAAGCTTTTGTCATTGTCGGAAGATGATAAGTTGATCAGAGAATGTATGGAACAGGCATCTGCATTTTACGGATGTCTGGGAAAAATGGGTGTTACAGAGATACTCTGTGACAGAAAAAAAGCACAGGAATTGGGGGCAGACTGCCAGATAACCGGAATTTTTACCGGTGGGGAGCTGACCGCATTTGCCTGTGCTTTTGAGTATACAGGATTGAAAAGAAATGGAAGGAAATGGCTGAATCCAGGTGATAAAGAATGGCGGCAGATCGAGACATTGGGAACGAATGTTGTTGTGATACCTCTGCTTGTTGGAAAAGAGAAGGTGGGCCGGTTGATCGAACTGCTTCGGGAACAATACCGGGACAGTCATCTTTTGTTCAGAATTAGCGGAGAGCAAAGTGAAAAATTTCAGGAAGACCTGGCAGTGGTATCAGAGAAGAATCTGAAAAGCCATAGATACGATGCGGCAGGTGAAAACGTGTGGCTTTTTCATTTTGCACCGCAGATCCGAATGGAAGATACTTATTTTGAAGAAGAGATATTGTTAATATTGCCGGGGCAGGAAGTGCTTCTGGAAATGGGAATAGAAGAGGCAGAAGTGACGATGGTGAAACTGACCGGTTATGAGATCGTCCGATCTGAAAAAGGCAGTGCTTTTTTCAGAAAACCAGGAGCGGCCTGTGAGGGGGTTCTGCTGCAGTGTGATTATGAACAGCTTCTTCGATATCAGCGGTTTATCAACCTTACTAATTATGAAGAACATTTTGAGCAGACAGACAGGGGAAAAGCACTGATCTATTCAGAAAAATATCAAAGTGACAGCTCTCTTCTGTGGAATGATCTGCTCCGTGAAATGGTAAAGACAAGAAAAGCGGAATGGAGCATTGTTCCTGACAGTTACATTATGTATCCGGTGACGTATAAAGAGCAGGACCGGCTTTTAGAATGTGCCTGTTATGATAATCAGGAGATCGGCAATTATATGCATTATATGGATATCCGTCTGCAATGTGAAACAGGAGTTCCTTTTGGAAAAGATGGAATTGATTTGATGGAACGTTATAAGAACCGTCTGGAACGTATTCCACTTGGAAGGCTGAGAGTCAGGATCACATTGGAAATGATCCTGGATATCCTGGATCATGAGGATCAGCCGGTGGGATGTGATGCGGAGGCAGAAGCGGTCCTTTCGATTGACCGGTTGAGCCATATCGGAGTATTGACATTGGTTTCTTTGTCCACTCCTTTTCTGCTGAGTCATTTTCTGGATAACATTGTAAGAAACCAGTTGATGGTAATAGAAGAAAATGGAGAAGCAGTGAATCTGTATGCGTATATGCAGGAAAAATGGGGACTGAACGCTTCCGGGACTCCAAAAAGTTATGAAATGATACCGAAAGAGAAAAACTGCCTAAACAAAAAGCAGTTAGGAGCAGTTCTCCTGTCAGAAACGATCTACGAAGAGGGAGAAGATTTCGGGGAATTTACAGATGCAGAAATTTTGAAGCTGACAAATTCAGAGACCGGTATGGGACAGTACAGCCGTGCTTTTGTTGTGGCACATACAAATGTGCTTCTGGACTTTGAAAAAGACCTGCGGGGAACGATACAGGCAAGGATGTATAATGCAGCATTTACCTGCTTTTATGTGGAATTGCTGATGTTTGAAGAGGCGGCACTGACTTGTTTCAATAAGGAACTGATCGATCTGATGGCAGAGGTCATGCGGATCGAACCTACGGAGTTCCTGACCCGTGCAAGAACGATTACAAACCGGTATTTAAATACGGTGGATTTCTGGAATGTTAGTGTAAACTACCCGTCGTCACAAAAATCATTGCAAATGATCAGAAAATCGTTTCTTATAGATGACTTGAAAGAGAAAATGGAGTATAATCAAAAACAAGTTGGGAACATTTTTGATATCAACAGGGAAATCGTTGACCGACAGGAGGCAAAGGAAGAAAAAGAGAGAGATGATCAGTCCAATACAGCCTTGACGATCTTATCCGTTCTGTGCTTCTTCAGTGCCATGATCGACGGTAATGATTATCTGAGTACTTTGGACTGGCTGATACCGGCGGGAGTACTTGATATTATTTTAAAGGGAGTTTTCCCAATCACAATGATTGGCATTCTACTGTATGTGTTGAAAAAACTGTACGGAAGGTCAAAATAGTTACGGATGAGGAGGAAGGAATGAAAAAGACGATTCAAAGAGTATTAGCGGCAGTGATTTTATTTGCCATGATACTTAGCGGAGGTTTTTCCGAAGTCGGTAAGGTACACGCAGAGAAGCAGCAGGGGACAACGAAGCGTGCAATCTATGTTGTATTTGACAATTCGGGAAGTATGTATGGGGACGGCAACAAAGCATGGTCTCAGGCGACTTATGCGATGGAAGTTTTTGCCGCGATGATGAATTATGAGAGCGGAGACGTGATGAAAGTATTCCCGATGCATGATATCACAACAGATGGGAATACGGGGTCTGCAACAAAGTCATCCATGGAGATTCGTGGAAAAGATGATATTGCACAGATCCATAATATGTATACACCAAAGCCAGGCGGAACTCCGTATACGCAGGTGAATAATGCGGCAGGAGAGTTGACGAAGCTTCTGAATGCCGGAAGTGTGGATGAAGGATGGCTGGTTGTGCTGACAGACGGTGACTTTGACAATGATATTCCGGCCAGCGGATTGAAAGCAGATCTGGAGGGGAAGGCTGCGGCCAACGAAAATCTGTATGTGCAGTATCTGGCTATCGGAACGGATGTAAAGAATATCCCGGAGGGAAATGCGGATAAAGGTCTGTATGCACAGAAGGCGGGTAATACTTCAGAAGTTGTGAATGAGCTTGCTGAGATCAGCAACCGCATTTTCAAGAGAAATGAATATGCAGGTTATAGCAGTGAAGATTCCGGTCTGGAATTTGATATTCCGCTTAGAAAGCTGATTGTCTTTGCACAGGGGAAAGATGTGAAGATCGGCAGCCTGAAAAATGAAGAGGGCGGAGAAGTGAAGCTCCAGAGTGATACAGCGGTTTCATATAGCAGTACGGACGGAGCGGGACTGACTACCTTTGTAAAGTCAACACCGGTCAAAGATACATCTCTGAAAGGACAGGTTGCGGTCTTTGCAGATGAGTCACCGATCGTAGCTGGAAACTATACGCTGGATGTCAGCGGAGCAGACAGTATTCAGATTTATTATGAGCCGGATGTGAAGTTTGAGGCAGGACTTTACAAAGGCGATACAAAGATGGAAGAGGGAACCATCGAAGGTGGAGCTTATACAGTAAAAGTTGGATTCGTAGATCAGCTTTCAGGAAAATATATTAAAAGCTCCAAGCTTCTTGGAGAACCGAAGTATACAGTCAGCATCAATGGAGAGACGCAGGAACTGACCGGAAAAGACGGGGCATCTCAGTCCATTGATGTGGAAGTAGACGGGGAGTCACTGGAATTGACGGCAGATGTCAATTACCTGAAAGATTATACAGACAGTGCATCCTATACGTTTAAGGTCTGCACGCTGGATATAAATGTGGACGCATTCAAGAGTGCAAATCTGAAGACGCTGGAAGACGGAGCAAATCAGATTACTGTAGAGGCAACGAGAAATGATCAGCCATTGACAAAAGAGCAGTGGGATGCCGCAACGCTGGACGTGGTAAGTGTAAATAAAGACGGAGAAGAATTTGGTATCCAGTGGGATGTGCAGAAGGGCAGTGAAGTCTCAACCTGGATCGTGACTCCGAAATATAAGAAAGGCGGTATGTTCGCAACAGAGACCGGTCAGGCAGATGTAACGATCAATGTATCGGCAGAAATCGACGGGGATGGTTACGGTAAGGCAGAAACGGTCAGTGTAAACATCAAGGATGATAAGAATATCGTAGATTATCTGAAGCACTACTGGAAGCATATTGTAATATCACTTCTGCTTCTGATCCTTATTTTAGGATATGTGCCACCGTTTAAAAAGCGGTTTGCAAGAAGTATCAAGAAGCGTCCGAGTATCGAATGCAGTGCGGAGAAGATCGGACTTCGTGATAATGTCATGAAGGGAAATTTTGAGAAGGATCTTGCATCCAGACTGCTCCCATATGTACCGGAGACCGGAAGGCTGACGTTCTCACCGACTCCGGTGAAAAAAACAGCAAAAGTCCGGGCATCAGGAGGCGGAAGTATGCTGATTCTGAATACATCCGCTTTTGCAGGGAAAGAGGAGATCACATTTAACGGAATGTCCATTCAGGAGAATGAAAAGGGACATCACCGTATTTCCGCAAGTACCATTATTGTAGTAAGTACGCCAGAGTTTACATATACCTGTATCCCGAATGTGCAGAGAACTGCAAATGGCGAGATAAAAAGAGGAAAAAGAAAATAAAAGGCTATAGGAGGAAGAGAGTATGATTGCACCAACATTATTAGTAGGACTTGGAGGAACCGGATCAAAGATCGTATGCCGTGTATCTCAGATGGTTACGGAAGAGCAGCGGAAAAGGATCGGATTTGCAGTTTTTGATACGGATATCAATGAATTAAGAGAAATCCGTGAGGCGAATCCGTTTATCAAGACGATCCAGACCTCAACAAAGCTGACGGTCGGAGAGTATCTGAATATTGATACGCATGCAAGAGATGAGTGGTTCCCGGTGAACGGAATCCTGAACAGCAAATCCCTGACAGAGGGAGCCGGTCAGGTACGTGCGATTTCCAGACTGGCACTGGACACAGCGATCCGTGCGGGAAATATGGAGCCTCTGCATAATGCAATCGAGGAACTTTACAAGCTGGAGGGCGATTCCTCAGAACAGGCATTAAGAGTGGTCATTGTAAGTTCCCTGGCAGGAGGAACCGGATCAGGACTGATTCTCCCGGTTGCACTGTACTTGAAAAATTATCTTGCAACCAAATTTCAGGCAAGTGCCAATATTACAAGAGGATTCTTCATTCTTCCGGAAGTGTTCTATGAGGTAATCCGTGGACAGTCAGAGAGAAATAATCTGAAATGTAATGCTTATGCAACGTTAAGAGAGTTGGATGCCTTTCTTATGAAAGGGGACGAGACTCTGCCGGAGAAGTATGAAAAGACGGTCAAGCTGGAGTTCCCGAGAGTCGGATCCAATGATGTGGAAGAGTATAATGTAAGACCGTATGATTTCTGTTTCCTGTTTGATGCACAGAATACGGAAGGAAAGAAGCTGAACAGTTTTAACCAGTATCTGGATCATGCCGCCAACTGTATTTATTCTCAGTCCATCGGACCAATGAATAAGAGAAGTAACTCTTCAGAGGATAATACGATCCGTGAACTTTGTGCGGAACGTGGACGTAACCGTTATGCCGGTGCAGGTTCTGCAATGCTGATCTATCCATATGAAGATGTAAGAGAGTATATCGCACTGAACTGGACAAAAGAGTGTGTATCCAGTCAGTGGCTTGTATTTGACCGTATGTATAAGGAAAAATGTCTGGCTAATGCGGAGATGCGTGCACAGGGAATGAACCGGAGAGATATCAATGCGTCGGTAGATTATATTGAATCGATCAACCAGATGGCAAAGCAGAAAGATCCATTTGCATTATCGATTGAAAAAGCCTGCACGATCTACGACGAGGGTGGTTATAAGAAAGTCAACGATAAGTGGACAGAGTATGTCGGGCAGCTCAAGAAGTTTGTGAAGGACAGTACCATGAATGGTCAGATGGATCTGGATGCACAGAAGAATCTGGCAATGGGAATGATCAACGAGGTTGAGATTGGATCGAAGCAGGCAGCAGAAGAGCTTCAGGATGCGTACAGAGAGATGGAAAAGTATAAAGATATGGTTGTAAAACGAAGTGAAGATACTGCAAGAACCATTGCGTATTCGATCTTTAAGGCAAAGAACGACTCTATCACGAAGGAAAAACTGCCGCATCAGATGGAGACATATTTAAGAGATGAAGAAGGAAACTTTATCCATCCGAATGCAGTCCGTTATTTCCTGTATCAGGCACTGGAACTGATGAAAGCAGAGAAGGTTCTGGTAGAGAAAGAAAATGATAAAAAAGAAAAATCTTTTGATGGAATGTATGCAATTTTTGACAATACGAAGACGGATGATGAAATTGAAACTGTAGATCAGCTCACAGAGAGAAAGATTGATAAAAAGACGCAGCAGGAGTTTAAAGACAAGTTACGTTTTTATATCGGAGAGACAGATAAATACAGAACAAGCAGTGTTCTGGCAGAAGTTCTGGCAGAAGGAATCGATTATATTTCCAGTTTGTGTGAGGCGTTCCAGAATTTCTATACATCTTTCGAGAATCGTATCGAAGCACTGGATCGCAGAATTGCAGCCCTGTCCAAGAAATATGGCAATACAGCAGGAAGAACTTCCAGATATGTATGTGCGACACCGAACTGCTTCCAGAGACTGTTAAAAGAGATGCCTTATACAGGAAGCAGCATCACGATCGATAAAGAGCTTGCAGAGGAAATCTACAATAAAGTACGTAACTATTCCATGCTCAAGGATAAACCGGAGAATGGTGGTTACTTTGAACAGATCTTTGATAATGGAATTATCGGCTATTTCAAGAAATCTCTGATGGAGATCTATGGAAGCACTGTCAACATGGATGTGCTGACTGCACTTGAAAAAGAAGCAAAATACGAGAAGAATGAATATGATGCAACCAGGATCGAGCAGTATGTAAAGAAGGTGATCGCAGAGACGAGAAACCTGTCGAATCCATTTATCGAGCGTCCGCTTGGTGAGCAGAAAGCACCGATTGCTGCATGTACATACAGTAAAGAGCTGGATCCGAAGGATGATTCACCGAGATCTATGTTGATTGCAAAAGAGCTTGGAAATTATGGCGGAACACCGGATGAGGATATTCCGTTGAATATGATCATGTTCTACCAGTCTATTTATGGATTGAGAGCAAATAAGCTGTCAAAATTCTCACCTGGATGTGCAGCAGAGGGTCGTTCAGATGGTGAGTATTATAAGGCATATTATGAGGTAGTAAGCCAGATTAAACCAAAGTCAGATAAGACACCGGTTATCACACCGCATATCGACAGAAACTGGCATATTGTATCTGCATTGCCGGATCTGGACGAGGAGAATCAGAGACGTCAGGAAAGAGAAATTTACCGGGCATTTGCACTTGGAATTATCTGTGATCTGGTTTGCTATAGTAAGATTTCAGAAGGAAAATATTTATATAGATTAGAGCTTAATGATCTTGAACCGGAAGAATTTGTGGTTTCTAATGGAACACCTTGTGATCATTATTATGAAGTACTGGATGCATTGACAATCAATCCGGTTGCTGTGCAGACGATTCTTTCTTATATGAAAGAGAAATTTGCAGATGAACGTAATAGTTCAGGAAAACTTGATTTTGAACATAGCTATTTAAGAAGACAGATTAATGAGCTTGCAAGTATAGAATATGGTAAAGCTGGTTTATCTATTTTTGATGTTGCGTTATTGTTAAAAGTTTCAACGCCTTCAGCCGAGTTTGATAAAACTGTAGGTAAGGGAATTATGAGAGAAATTCTTACCCTGATTTATGAGTATGCACAGACAATGGTACTTGAGGCAGATTTAGACAGAATTTATGGAAAGTTTGTCTTAGAACAATTTGAAATGTTTGATAAAAATATAGACTGGTATATGGATAACTGGAAAGATAATTTCAGTGACTATATTAATGATTTGATGAGAATAGCTGTAAGCGATATTGAAAGAAAGAAACTGACAGATATTTATGAAAAAATGAGAAAAATCATGAAAGAATCAAGCAAAAAGAGAGGCTAGGGTCTTGAAAAGCATAGGAGAAGGCGGTGAATGAAATGCATACAGTGATCATACTGAACAAGCAATCATCGGATCTGCTGAAAGACTTTCGCTTTCTGTATAAACCATTTGTGGATGAAGGAACGATTAGTTTCTGTGACTGGAATGAGGCGGGGACGGACCTGAAATCGGCTGTCCCTGATATATACAAATGTATCAAGGGAAAACCGGACTGGCGTGCAATCGTGCTGAATACGGATTCTATGGCAGTACATACGTCAGGACCGGTTGCAGATGAAAAAAATCCATTTGATTTTCCGGGTGAGACGGTAAATGATACGGAAATCCCAAGAGAAAGTAATGTACCAATGATCCGTTTGTCACATATGTTGTGCGGATATCCTGCTGCAACAGTGAAAAATTTTGAAAAAGGGTTCGAGTATTATGATGAGAAGACCCTGAAGCGAGTCCGGGTGAGAGAGTCAGAGTTGACGGAGGATGAGGTTTACCAGTTGTCTCGGCGGTATCGTGACAGGCTGAAACCAATCTATCTGGATGTTCCGGTCTCTGAAGAAGTAAAAAAAGCACAGGATGAATTAAATGAAAAATATGAGTTCAGTGATAATCGCCCGCAGGAATTGATCTTTATTGCGACCAGGAAGCATAAAAAGGATGAAGAACATATTTATGAGTCCTGGAAGACGCAGTTTGAAATGGAAAGTTCCAACTTCAGCAGCCGAAATAAATATCCGAATAACTGTAGATTCATATGCAGCAGTATTACCAATGCAGAAAATAGTCTGTATATGAAGGAGCTGACAGAGTTCTGGGTTTCTGTTCTTACACTGGCGATCAACCGGATCCCGGCAAGTTCGCTGCAGGCATATCGTCTGTACAAACTGGGAATGGAAGCTTCAGAAGAGGAACTGGAACGGCTGCTGAATAAGCGATTGAACCGAATGGAGTCGGTCTATGATTTTGTTCAGGAAAGAATGAAAATGAAAGCAGAACTTTCCTTTGAGGAAGATGATATTCTTGTGCCGGAACAGAAGATACCGGTTCATTTTGATGGTTCATCAGGGAAAGAGTTGTATATCAATACTTCAAAGATTGGATTGAGCAGAGATTGCCCAAAAGATGAATTATTTACCTGGATCATGGAGATCACAGAGAAAAAGCGTCAGATCAATCAATTCCTGAAAGCACCAAGACGTGCGATCGACAAAGCATCTCAGCATTTGAAAGGCAGAGCAGAAAGTTTCTTTGGTGATGAGTATAAGATGGATCAGTTTCAGGTGGAGGATCTTGAAGCAGAAATTGAAAGACTGGAGACAAACGTCCTGGAAAACAGTACCAGTGGACTGGTAGATGAAGCAAAATTTAAAGAGCAGATCGAAACAGTAGACAAAAAAGTGAAGAAGGATATTGTATCTCATATCAGAAGAAGTACGGCAGTTCAGGTTGGATGCTGTCTTCTGTTAGTGTACCTGTTGGGATTTGTGCCATATTGGATCTCTGCAGCCAAATTGGGAGGAAGTCAGTTCGGTTCGGCGGTTGTGGTAGCGTTGGCTGCACTTGCAGTGGCGGCAGCAGGCGGAATTGCAGCACTTTTCATTCTACGGCACAGAGTCCGGATGAGTATGGAAGAATATAATCATGTGATCCACACGATGGTAAATAATGTCAATGCATCAGCAGATGAATTTGGAAAATATTTTACAGCGGTATGTACTTATATGAAGGCACAATCGATCCGGGCAGGGATCAAGCTGAAAAGTGAATCGATCTCTTCCGCACAGTTCATACTCAGGGCACATAAGCAGGCGTTGAAAAGTTCTATAGAAAGAGATGAGGAAGTGGCTGCATCCTATGGGATCAGGCGGGTGGCAGAAGTTGAGAAAAATATTACTTCTTTCTTCCATGAAGAAAAACTTCCAAAGGATAATGCACTGTATTACTATGAGACAGATAAATCCGATGTAGGTATTCCGCTGAATGAGGCGGGAGACCTGGTGAGAGCACCGTATAAGTTTGTTGCCAAACTAAAACTGGAACGAGAAGATCTGTACGATGAAGTGAAAGGAGAAGTATGATGTTTATACGAATGCTGCAGTTTTTAGCACAGGCGATTCCTTTTATTTTATTGTGTCTGGCAGCGAGAAAAGCAAATCTGAATAAAATTGACAGAGGAAGACAGGTCTTGATGCCGTTTATTGCATTGCTTTACTGTACGATCGTAGCAGTGATCTTAACGCAGTTCCATTCCCTGCTGATCGAAATTATGGGGTGGATATCAGGATTCCTTCCATTTTTATCAAATGCAGGAATAAGTCATTATATGAATCTGTTCAATCTATTGATTGTAGTTATATTTCTTGTGCTGAAAGGGATTTTCCTTCCTATTTTGAACAAGACATGGAAGTCTAAAAACCTGATGCAGCTAACCTCCGGGAATTTCTATGAATATGAAGAAGACCTGGATAAATGGCTGTTGAAGAAAGAATATGAGCAGGTAAAGACTTATTGCAATGGAATTTATTATGCAGCACTTGGAGCATCTGTTCTGATTTTTGTATTGGGACAGATGTACCCGAAGATGGCATTTGCACAGACACCATGTTATCCGGTTTTTGGAGTGCTGGTATTGGGGGAAGTGATCAATTATCTTTCCGGAATTAGCAGAACAGAATTTATTGAAGATGTCCTTGGAGAAGATGAGGAGTCTTTTAAAGTTGCAAATTATGGCTTGCTGAAAGATATTTTAAAAGATTTATTTGGAGAGCGTGTCTTATATGATGCAACTGTGGACAGTGGGCTTGATGTATCTTCCAGTTTTGAGACACTGGAGGAGATGAAGAAATCAGAAAATCAGGCCATCCGCAATCTGGCAGGATATTTCACAAAGCTAAAGGAAAGCGGTCAGGATGTAGAACCAAACTATGTAAAAAGTTGTGTTAATCTGATCTGTGGACAGAGTACTTTGTTCTGTAATCCGTTTTACAGAGACCTGACTCATTATCTGATGTTTCCGATTATGGGGCAACTGATGAGATATAAAAAATGTCTGGTGATCATGGGAAGAGATTCAGCAACGGAAGATGTAAAAGAATGGCTGGAGCAGGGAATCTTTGAAAATGTAAATACAGGCAGTCTGTGGAAAGTCGGGGTGTTGGAGAATGAAAATCCGGAAATTGACGAGCCGGATATCGGAATCCTTAAATTCAGTGATCTGTATAACCTTCGTCTGCAGAGAAACCACAGTGATTTTTTAAGCCGTGTCGGATTTGTATTTATTGTAGAACCATCCCGCTTGCTGGCATCCGGACAGGCTGGAGTCAGCCTTTTGGTTCATCGTTTTGATGAAAGTAAAGAGCCGGTTGTGTATGCTGCATGCGACAGAAACTGTGACGGGCTGGTTGATGCACTGTCTCATGTACTGAAGACTACGATTACAGAAGTAACAGCCACATTGAAAAGTGCGGCAACGACTTCTATTATGTGTTGGAATGCAGAAGGGGATTATATGCATCACCGGATTTTCTCCAATGTATCCCGTTATCTTGGTATGGGTACAGAGATCAATGCAGTGGCATTGAAGTATCAGATTGCCAATACAAAATGGATCAGCAGTGAGAAATTCCCGGTTATGGATATGAAATGGATCGCGGGACAGTACTACAAAAAGATCTGTAATTATACAGACCTGCCAGTGAGTCAGGAGTCTTTCAACAGAGCGTTTCATGTGGAATCCAATTTGTGGAATACACAGAGAGAAGAAAATTCATTCCTTGTGGTGGAAGATGAATTTCAGAACTTGTTCGAGCTGACGAGACTGTTCGCAACGAGAGGAACGCAGCAGGGATTTATTAACGTGATCAGTGAAAATTATCTCTTAAGGGATTATATGCTGGGAAATGCACAGACCTTTATTTCTGACCCGAAAGCAATTCCGACGATTGTGGCAGACTATGCACGAACAGAGCGGAATACAATTTTGAAACTGATCATGCGGATGGCAGAGGAGCAGGTTTGCGAAGATGAGATCGTGGATGCACTGATGGTAAGTGGAATCAAGTTTGAAGATCCACTGGCAGCATTAAAGAACCTGATCTACAAGCATTGTTTCATAAAGGAAATCAACATTCGGATCTATTTCAGAGAACAGTTGATGGAAGATGCACTTCATACAGAAGTGAAAAAATATTATGCGATCGAGGAAGAAACAGAAATTGCAGAGTACGCAAAGAAACTTCAGAATGCATATTATATCGCAGAAGATGAGCAGGGCGATAAATATTATATCGGTGCAAAATTATATGGACATGTATTCCAGGCACTGATTCCGGGCCAGTTCCTGACTTATGATGGAAAATATTATGAAGTACAGGCGATCACACCACAAAATGGGGTCGTGGTACGAAGAGCAGCAGATCATATCACGGATCGTGTCTACTACAGGCAGTTGCGTCATATCAGGATCAATGACTGGAAAGATGATGAGAATATCGGTGGACAGAAATCCGTTGAGGGAATCTCAATCTATAAAGGCTATTGTGAGATAGATATTGAGACAGCAGGATACCTGGAAATGACATCTTATGAGAATCTGAACGCGGCAAAAGAAGTTCGTGTCAGCGGAATACCGGTTCGTTCCTATAGGAATAAACTGGTTATGAAATTGAATTTGCCGGATGTTTCGGAGCGGGTGAGATATACACTTTGCCTTCTTCTGAATGAAATCTTCCGCACGATATATCCAGATGCTTACCCATATATTTGTGCGGTAACCTTGGTTGATACGAATCATGCACCGGAAAAGTTAAAAGGTGCAATGTATACACTGTCAGGAAAAGTAGACGGAAGTGCAATTTATATAGTAGAAGACAGTGAGATCGATCTGGGTCTGATCGCATCTGTTGAACGAAATTTAAAGCGGTATTTTGAAATCATAACAGAAGTACTGATGTGGCATGAGCAGAAAATGGCTGAAAATCCGAAAAAAGAAAGCAAACCGGAGGACTATGAGACTCCGTTTACGCCGGAAGCCGGAAAAGAAGAGGAAGCTGCGAAGAAAGCCAGGGAGAAAGCCGAGAAAGAGAACAAGAGATTCCACGGAAAAATAAAGAGAAAATTAAGGAAATTCTGGGAAAAGATCACTGCGGGATTTAAAAAGAAGCCGAAAGATGAGCCGGTGGAAGAAACACCAACAGAAGAAACACCAACAGAAGAAACACCGACAGAAGAAACACCAACAGAAGAAACACCAATAGAAGAAACACCAGAAGAAGGAATTTCAGAAGATAGTCCAACAGAGGAAACCACTTCCACAGATGAAAGAGACACAGAAACCGGAACTGAAAATGTCATGAAAAATGTGATGTATTCAGCAGAAGCAGAAATGGATATTGAAGGTGAAGATGAGCAGCTTGTGGAACAAAAGATGACAAAAAAGACGGAATATCAGAAAAGTTGTTTCCTGAAGTATGGCTATGAAGAAATCGATCCATACTTTGATTTTGGGGGAACGATCAAGTATCTTACTAAATATGGTTATGATCGAAATCCATTGCAGCAGGTTCGTGATGGCGTGAAGGCAGCAGAAGCTGATAACGCAAAATATGATCCACATAAAGAGGGAAGTCATTTTTGCGATTTCTGTGGTGTAGAGCTTGCCGGAGGAGAATATGAACTTCTGAAAGACGGAAGAGAACGTTGCAATCATTGCTCTTCAACTGCACTTAGGACTGGCGAAGAGTTTAAAGAAGTTTATAAAATGGTTGTCCGGAATATGGAGATCTTTTTTGGAATCAAGCTCAATGTGGCAATTAAGGTAAGAATGACAGATGCCAAGACGATCGCAAAACATTTCGGGGAAGAATTTGTGGCAACTCCGGGATTTGATGGACGTGTACTTGGATTCGCACAGAAAGATTCATCAGGATATAGCCTGTATATAGAAAATGGGTCTCCGAAACTTGCAGCAATGGCAACGATCGCACATGAACTGACGCATATCTGGCAATACCAGAACTGGGATGAAAAAATGATCCTCAGTAAATATGGAAAGCAGTACAGGCTGGAGATCTATGAGGGTATGGCAAAATGGGCAGAGATCCAATATCTGTTGTATCTGAATGAAATTTCTTATGCGAAGCGTCAGGAAATCGTTACAAGGCTGAGAGATGATGAATATGGAAGAGGATTTATACAGTATGCAAAGAAATATCCGTTGGCTTATCGACATGAAAAGAATGCAACGCCGTTTGGAAGGATACCTCCTCTGTAAAGGGAAAATGTAAAGATGTCGGGGTCAAAAGCCCCCGACTTTGATGCCTACGGATTGCTCCGTGCTACGCACTCCCACAATCCT
>SKED01000325.1_pt1 | contig 57004 bp, 31 predicted proteins | sample 4826651 | NCBI WGS metagenome assembly SKED01 (sample SAMN11008818, study PRJNA524170) | human gut metagenome | biome: Human fecal sample; material: Feces; isolation source: fecal sample from pouch patient p19 | host: Homo sapiens | place: Israel: Tel-Aviv | collected 2016-06-28 | reverse complement strand
TCCCATAATCTTCCACCTCTTTATATATTAATAGATGAATACGACAACTTTACCAACCAGCTACTAGTTGTCTATAAGGACTCGCTGTACCAGGACCTGACCACAGGGGAAAGTTTCCTACGAACATTCTTCAAGGTTATCAAGGCAGGCATTGGCGAAGGTACCATCCGTACCTGCTTCTGCACAGGAGTACTGCCTGTCACCATGGATGATTTAACCAGTGGCTACAACATCGCAGAGATGTTGACTCTGAAGCCGGAATTTACCAATCTATTGGGCTTTACCCATGAGGAAGCAGCCCAATATCTGAAGTATGTCATCAATAAATATGGCCCTCAAGCCTCTTTTGAGGAATTATGGACTCTGATACTCAACAATTATGACGGTTACCACTTTTTACCAAATGCAGAACCGTTGTTCAACTCTACCATTCTGACTTACTTCCTCAAGAACTTTGCAGAACTGAAAGGCGGCATCCCTATGGAAATGGTAGATGAGAACCTGCGCACTGACACTAGTTGGATAAGAAGATTGACCATCACGCTTGACAATGCCAAAGAAATGCTCGACAGCCTGTTGATGGATGGAGAATTGTACTATTCACAAGCCGATTTACGCAGCAAGTTCAACAAGCAAAAGTTCTTCTCCCCAGAGTTCTACCCTATCAGCCTCTACTACTTGGGTATGACCACCCTGAAGGGCAATTACAAAATGGCTTTGCCAAACTTGACGACCAAGAGTGTATATATGAGTTACTACAACGAATTGAATAGTATCAGCGACAATGCCCGTAAGTTTGTTCCTGCATACGAGGCATTTGTCAGAGACAGAGAACTGGAGCCATTATTCCATAACTATGTTAAGGAATACTTAGGTCAGCTTCCAGCCCAAGCCTTTGACAAGATGAACGAGAATTTCATTCGCTGTTCATTTTTCGAGTTACTGAGCCGCTACTTGAGCAATTGCTATACATTCGCCATCGAACAGAACTTGCCGTCAGGTCGTGCTGACTTAGTGTTGACAGGCATTCCTGGCACATCATTCCACAACGACTGCCGCATCATTGAGTTTAAATATTACAAGTCTAAAGACGCAGGCATTGTTGATCAATTGGAAGAGGCACGCTTAGAAGATTGTCAACAAGTAAAGGCTTATGCCGCAGATATGCAGAAAGCCTATCCTCACTATCAAATAAAAGCATACGTAGCTTATATCGCAGGAAATAAGGCTTGCAAGATTTTTGAAGAGAAGAGTAATAATAGATTATAGCAACCAACTATTCCATTTTTATGAGAAAGGTATATTTTGCCATAGCCCTTGGCTTCTGCTGCCAGGGCATTCAGGCTCAGCAAACCTCCTACCGATGGAAGGTGGAGGCTGAAGCAGGCGTCAGTTGCAGCGTGCTCGATACGGATGTATCGGGCTTGTCCACTACTACCTATAAGGTGAGACCGGGAGTGGCGACTGGTATCGGGGCAGAATATCTGGCAGTTGACAACCTGGCTGTGGGAACCGGCATCCGCTTCGTTCAGCGCGACTACCTGTACCAGAATCTGGGCGGTGACTCCTGGAACACCCGATACAACAACAATTTCATCAGCATCCCACTCCATGTGGGCTACTATCTCCTCCATAATCCTTACCACGAGAAGGGATTGTGGATCAAGCCGCAGGTAGGCATCTATTACGAGTACTTCACCTCCATGCATACCAAGGGTATGTATCCGATGAACATCATGGAGGGGTACAAGGGCGATGGTTCCTACATCCGCTATAACACCACCTACGATTTCAGGAAGAATGAGAACCATCTCCGCCGCAGTCTCTTTGGCGGCGAAGCAGGCATCAAGGTTGGTTATTCCTTCGGCAAGATAGATGCCAGCGTGGGCTATCAGTTCCAGTACGGTTTCTCGCATATCTACCAGGAGAAAGCCAGCACCAGCAAGACAGCCCGCCGCAACTCCAGCCTCATCACAGCCTCGGCTGCCTATAAGTTCTAGCCCCATACGCCCTGTTAGAGCAAAAACACCTAGCCCCATACGCCCTGAAAGGGCAGAAGCTCCTAGCCCAGGGCAACACCCTGGGTATAATAGCAGACAGCAATACGCCCTGTAAGGGCAAAAGCTTTTAAAACATATAATTTATGAGAACCCCTATATATATAAAAGGTGGAATGCGATGCCTCTTCGCCTTCCTCCTGGCGACAACCACCACGGGGATGTCGCTTACCAGTTGTGTGGCAGACAATGATGCCAACGAGAAATCGATTTCCGATTATTCCGATACCGATGTCAAGTCGTATGGCGACCTGTTCCAGGTTTTCTGGAGCGTGATGAACCAGCGCTACTGCACCCTCAATGAGCAGTCTGCCGTATCTTCGCAGACCTGGGACCAGGTGTACAAGGAATACAAACCCAAGTTTGATGCCCTGAAGACCTTCCAGCATACCTCAGCTTTTACCCAGCAGGAGATTCAGGAAGACAACGCCAAGGCAAAGCAGTATTTCCAGGAAATCATCGACAAGATCATCGACCAGCATTTCTATGTCAAGATTACCCTACCCGTCTCCCACTCTTCTACGGAAACGGTGAGATTCAACAGCACGCTCCGCAACAAGACCGAGTATTTCCCACTGAATGCTCACTGGAACCATACCCGCGACCAGCTCAACCTGGATGGTACAGCCTTCGGCGAGATTACCTCGGATGGTTTCTGCATCATGGGCGGTTACCTGAAGGAGCAGCCGGGCACCTATTACCTCGGCTTCAACAAGTTTGCCCTCTACGAAAACTGTTTCCACGAGTATCAGAAGTCCTATCTCCCTGACAATGCCGCCAGCACCTATCATCTGGATGCTTCCAAGATAACAGACAAGGCGAAGGAACTGATTACAGATGCAGAAAAGCGAGAGAAGGCTGAGCAGCAGGCAGCACAGTTGCTTGCCGATATGGATAGCTATCTGGCTTCGGATGATGCAGCCCAAGCCTGCGAGAAGATGGCGGCCTACAGCAACCAGGGAGATTATTCTGGTCTCTATGCTCTCGCCAACGAGGCTTACGAGAAGTCGCCGAATCTCCTCAAACTGCTGCCTATTACTTCTGATGCAAGCGGCATGGGCGAGCAGATCCGACAGAAGCTGCAGGGCGATGCCCGTTACCAGCAGATGCTTTCAGCCTCCGGTTTTGCCAGCTGGTATTGCCAGGCTCTTGCCGATTACCTCTGGCATGAGCGTGAACTCTACGCTTACTGGAGCGACCTGAAGTTTACCTACAATCATCTCTGCGTAGAAGGTTACCGCCGCCTGTTCCTGGAGCCTCTGGCTAAGGGCGAAATCAAGAAGCTGATTCTCGACTTCCGTGGCAACGGAGGCGGAAGCGTGATAGATACCCGTCTGCTTACCGACTATCTCATCACCCAATCTGCCGTCTATGCCTACGTGCGCAAAAAAGAGGACAATAATCCATACAGTTATACGCCTTGGATTCCGCAGAAGATTACGGTAACGCCGAAGAGCCTGGGCAGAAACATCCCTATCGCCATCCTGCTCGACAACTACAGTGCCAGCATGTCGGAGGTGACAACCCTCATCCTGAAAAGTCAGGGCGACCACGTGAAGACGATAGGCAGAAACAGTTACGGAGCGCAGGCGATGCTCACTTCCGACAACGAAGCCAGCAATGGAGGATGGATAGGAAATGTAACGAGCTACCTCTACTTCTACATGCCGTTCTCGCTTACCAAGGATGCACAGGGCAACCTGCTGGAAAGTGTGGGAATCACCCCCGATTATCTGCTCGACGAGATGACCGGAGAGGAAAAGGAGAAGCTCTATCAGAACAATCCATCCGCTGTAGATAGAGGTCTGAAGAAGGCGATGGAAGTTCTGAAATAGCCCCCCAAAAGTCGGATTTTCCCGGTTTTTCATTCCTCCAATCACAAAAAGAAATTCATCAAAATACAATATTTCATAAGCGAAAGTGTGCAAGTTACACTTTCGCTTTTATTTTTCTAAATACCAAGCACTTAGCTCCCCCCCGAAATTGTGCTCCCACACACTTTGCACGGCAATGCAAACGTTTGCATTTCATTTTTCTTGATTTCCATCAATTTTTTGAAGCATCTTTGAGAAAATCTTCCTACATTTGCAACCGAAAAGGAAACCCAACGGCATTCAATCGTGCTGCAAGGCTTATCCTATACAACTAAGTAAATGACGATAAATAAGAATAATCAACTAGCATTATCCTTAAGAAAGAAAATCAACAGAGTAAAATTATGATGATGAAGCAGAGATTGTTCAAACGAACACCGATGTTGTTACTGCTGATTCTCTCAACAGTAATAACCCGAGCGCAAGAGGTAGCACTGAAGACCAACCTGCTTGGTCTGGCAACCACCTCGCTCAATGCTGGTCTAGAAATAGGCACGGGCAGGAAAAGCACTTTTCAGCTTTTCGGCGCCCTGAATCCCTGGAAGTTCTCAGGCGACAAGAAATTGCGCTACTGGAACGTAATGCCAGAGTACCGCTGGTACACCTGCCAGAAATTTGGAGGCCACTTTTTCGGCATCCATGCCCTTGGAGGTGAATACAACGTAAAAAATGTGGACCTGCCTTTCGGCATCTTGCCAAAGACAGAGAAAGGAAGACATTACGAAGGCTGGTATGTCGGTGGTGGTCTCACCTACGGATACCAATGGCTGCTGTCTGAGCATCTCAATCTCGAAGGATCCATCGGATTAGGATACATCTACAGCCCATACAAGCTTTACGGAAGATGTGACAAATGTCTTGACAAGGACCACCGCAACTATGTAGGTCCTACTAAAGCTGCCCTCTCCCTGATATACGCATTCTAAAAACAATATCACCGAGATAGCGAAAAACAAAATCAAACCCTCTTTTACAAGATGAAGAATATGAAGAAAATGAAGCTTTATGCAGTCATTTCGCCCCTTTGCATTCTGTTTGCACAGAGCGCACTGACAGTCCAAGCCCAGAAGATAGATGATTCGCAGCTACGGTTGGCCGGAGGCAAGATCTTGATAGACAGCGTCTTGACACAGAAGAAAAGCGACAGTCTCAAGGTTGCTTTCCGCCTTCATCTCGATAGTCTGCAGCTCAAATCAGAGCAACAGCTAGTTTTCACTCCGCTTATTGCCGGAGAAGATACCATCGCCCTGAATCCCATTATCATCAATGGCAAAAACCAGAACATCAGATACCTGCGCAAAAGCAGCAAACTGAAAAACAGCCAGGCAGTGGTAGTGAGACGCAGGAATGATACCGAGCAGCAGGTGCTCTTCTCACAGACCCTTCCCTACAGGAAGTGGATGAAGGCTTTCAACCTCTCCATAACGGAAGACCTCTGCGGATGCGGCAACCTGATGGATCAGGATACCACCCAGATGGCGGTCATCAACCCAATACCCAAGATTGGTCGCGACCATTACGTGAAGCCAAAGGCTGAAGCCATCAAGGTGAGAGCCGAAAAGGGTGAAGCTTACCTGAGCTTCAAGCTCAACAAGAGCGATATCCTTGCCGACTTCCGTGAGAATGCCACAGAGCTGAGAAAGATTACATCCACCATCGACCTCGTGAAGAACGACAAGGATGTGAGCATCACCAATATCGATATTCATGGCTATGCGTCGCCGGATGGTCCTTACGCCAACAACGTGCGACTCGCCAACAACCGTGCGGCTGCCCTGCGCAATTATGTATGCAATCTCTACACCATCGATAAAAAGCTCTTCACCTATCACGCCACCCCAGAAGACTGGGAGGGATTCAAGAAGAAGGTGGAAGCCAGCAACTTAGCCGATAAGTCTGCCATCCTTGCCGTTGCCAACTCATCCTTGGCACCCGATGCAAAGGACCAGAAAATCAAGAAGCTTTATCCGGCTAGCTATCGCTACATCATGAGTGAGATTTATCCTCGTTTGCGCCACAGCGACTATACGGTAACCTATACCGTTCGTCCTTTCGACATTGAAGAGGCAAAGGTAATCCTGAAGACCAAGCCTCAGCAGTTGTCATTACAAGAGATGTATCTGGTGGCACAGACCTATGAGCCTGGTTCTCCAGAGTTCAACGAGGTATTTGATATTGCCGTCCGTCTCTTCCCTGATGATGAGACAGCCAATCTCAATGCCGCCTGCACAGATTTGCAGAAGGGCGACCTCGTAACTGCCGAGAAACATCTTGCCAAGGCAGGAAACTCGAAGGAAGCTGAACGCATCAGAAAGATTTACGGGGAAATGAAGGCGGAACAATAAAAGTAATAACTAACAATAAAATCACATCAATTATGAGAATTAAACATTTCTTTGGATTGGCAGTTTTGGCTGCTATGACTGCCAGCTGCTCTAGCAACAACGATTTAGTAGTAGGGGGGGGGCAATGGCTCTAGTGAGAATGAGACTGGTGCAAGCTATGCATCTTTCTCTATCAACTTGCCTACAACAAGTGGAACACGTGCAGATGATACACCATCAGGTTCACCATCATTTGAGAATGGTGACAAGAACGAGTATGCTGTAAACGATGCAACTCTTGTTCTCTTCCAGAAAGATGCCTCTGGTAATTTTAATTTCAAGGAAACTGTAGACCTCGGTAATATGGAGCCTTGGACATCAAGCAGCACAAGTGGTATAACCACAACAGCCAAGTTGACAGCTAAAATTACAAAGGCTGAAGCTGGCGCAAATAAGGGTTATTATGCTCTTATTGTTCTTAACAACAATTCTGAAACGGCTCAGAAAATCACTTATCCTACTGAAGGCCAGACATATGCAGATTGGAGCAAGAAAGCTGATAACGCAACAGTTGATAACTACTTGAAGTATGACAACGGTTTCTTTATGGCTAATGCACCTAAGTATGTTGCCGATGGTACTCCTGAAACTCTTGTTGAAATCAAGAATATCTATGCTTCTAAGCAGGAGGCTGAGAACTCTACAGCTACTACAGTATATGTTGAGCGTGGTCTTGCTAAGGTTTCTCTCGCTTCTACTTCTTCTGAGCACGTTGATATTAGTGGTGGCAACTATGATGGCGACAAGGTTGACATTACAGGTTGGACTCTTGACGTTACCAACAAAAAGACTTTTCCTGTACATGTAACTGATGAATTGTGGAAAGATATTTGGAAGACAGCTGTTACTCCTGCTGCTACCAATAAAGCAAAAATGGATCGTTTCCATGATACAAAGCTTGCAGAATTCCCACGCGTATATTGGGGAGCAGATCCTAACTACAAAACAAATTTCGCTACTGTAACTGCTTGCGAAGGCGAGTTTAACCTGGTAGCAAACCAAACAGACCCATCAAAAGCGTTTAAGACTGGTGAAGACGCCAAGAAGGCTCAGTACTGCCTTGAGAATACCTTCGACATTGATCATATGGTGCAGGGTCAGACAACACGAGTTTTGTTCTCTGCTAAGTACCAACCTAATGGTTTTAAACCTGGAGAGACTTTCTACAAGATGGGTAACAGCTCTCAATTGTGGAATGCTACTAAGGTAGAGGATCAGATTAGGGCTAAGGCACAGGAGGTTCTTGGTGAGGCTGATGCTTCGAAGGTAACTGTAACACTTGCTGCTAAAGGCAATGACATGACAAAGTCTGGTGTACGTCTTGTTGCTGCTGCTAATATTACTTATGGTACAACCGCTCTTACAACAGAACAGGTCGATCAGATTAATGCAAAGCTCGGCTTCAAGAAAGCTACACCAATAGACGCAGCAGTTGGTTTATCTACTTTCGAGAGTGGCGTTTCTTACTATGTCGCACGTGTAAAGCACTTCAACGAGCTTACTCCTTGGAATGCTGGTGATAAGACATACGACAGTAACAATGCCAACTGGCTTGGCCGTTACGGTGTACTCCGTAATAACTGGTACGAGCTTTCTGTAAATAGCGTTAGTGGTCCTGGTTATCCTGACGTTCCTAAGGTTAAGCCTACAGATCCCGACGATGAGAACGATCAGTACATCAACGTCAGCGTGAAGATCCTCTCCTGGGCTAAGCGTACACAGAAGGTAGATTTGTAATCGAGTAATAACAACGAAAGGCGGAGCTTAGGCTCCCGCCTTCGTTAAAACATACGAGTTGTGTTTTCAGCTTCACCATAGTGGAAGCTAGAAACACAACCTAATATTCTGAAACATTATATTGATAATAACCAAAAAGCATCATGGCAAACAATAAGTTACATAGTTGGATCAAGAATATACGCATGGAATGGGGATTCGACAGCTTGGCTGCTATCAGCCGTACCGCTGCTTTCGGAACCATCGTCGCTCTCGGCAGCATGCTCAGCAGCTGCAACGACTTGATGCACGACGACCTCCCTCCTTGCGATATGGGAGTTGACTTGCAGTTCAAGTACGACTACAACGTCCAGCGCGCTGATATGTTCAACGATCATGTAGGCGGTGTCTGTGTGTTCGTCTTCGATGAGCAGGGCAACCTAGTGGCTCGCCAGGATGCAGCCAACGAGGGAAAATCCCAACCCCTCAAAGACCCTAACTATGCCATGCGCATAGACTTGCAACCTGGCAAATACCGCTTCGCCACCTTCGCCTTCCAGAAGAAATACGAAGAGGCACTGTCACAGGCTGGTGCCAAATTCCACATCGAAGCTCCAGCAGCAGGAGAAAGCATCGAAAAACTCCATGCCCGACTCGACAGAAATGCCGGAAAGGTAGAAAACCAGGCTCTTCCGCTTGATACCCTCTGGCAGGGATTGAGCAACGAAACCGTGGAGGTGAAGGATCTTCAGATTACCCACCATACCATCAGTCTCATCAGAGACACCAAGCAGCTCACCATCAGTCTGCATCAGCTGGACGAACCAGCCGACATCCACGCCGAAGACTTCAGTTATCAGATAACTGATGCCAATGGCTACATCAATTACGACAATTCTCTCCTCCCAGACGAGGAGTTGACATACACCCCATACAAGACCTGGACCACCGAGTTCACCACTCCGGAGGGTACCGTACAGGAGCGTACCGCTCACGCCGCCATGATGTTCTCCCGCCTCGTGTTGCATCCAGCAACCGAGAACGACAAGAATGCGATACTGAGCATCTGGAACAAGAAGACGGGCGAAGAAGTGGTCCGCATCAATCTAGCCGATTTTCTGGCACAGGGCCGTGGAGCATTCGAAGCAATGAACTATTCGGCACAGGAGTTCCTGGACAGAGAATACGACTACAAGCTGGACTTTTTCCTGAAAGGCGACAAGTGGCAATACGTTAAGTTGGGCATCTCCATCCTCGATTGGAGCAAGCGCATACAGCGAGCCGACTTATAATCTGATTCCACTTTGTCAAAATTAGACTATTGATATTAGCAAAGTAAAAGACAAAGTTATCATGAGAAGATTTCATATCTATATAGGTTTCATAGTTTGGTTGTTGACTAGTTTATTTGCAGTTAGTTGTACCGACGAGTTGGAGGGTAACGGATATACCCCCAACTCGTCAAGCAACCTGCACGTGCTGGTACCAACCGTGCTCAGTGCGAACGGCACCCGTACCGACGATGCTTCCGGCCTTCCTACCTATAATGCTACGGTAGATGAATGCCAGATCAACGACCTGACCCTCTATGCTTTCCCTACAGGAAATGAAGGCAAGCTCCTGGTAGAGACGCTCCCTGCCCCACTGGCTACAATGATGGTAGAGCCGCATGTTGCTAACTATCAGCTCAATATCGAGCCGGGCACTTACCATATCTATGTGGTTGCCAACATGAACAAGGTGTTGAGTGGTAAGACTTTCAAAACTGAAGATGAACTCAAAAATAAAGTACTGAGTTATGGCTTTGGAACAGAACCGGGAATGCCTGTTTCTACAAACATCCCGATGATTTATGAACCAAAGGATGTAAACGGTAATATCATCAATACAAAAATAGAAAAAAGTGGTGATAAATATACCGAGGTGGCAGCTAACCTGAAGTTTACTTGCGTAAAGGTTAAGCTCAACCTGCTCTTCGACCCTGCAGCTGAAGGCTCTTCATTCAATGGCAAGAGCTATAGCATCAAGGATATTCTGGCTCAAAAGCTTTCTCCTAGCACCACGCTGAGTTGGGATGGAGCATTTAGCAAGCCAGCCTCTAGTGTTAGACCAGATTATGCCAATGGTTTTGAGAATGAAGTTTATGCTACTTCTTCTGAGGCAAGCAATAAGGGTGGTTATTATAAGGCGGGAGACTGGACAGAGGATGATGCCAATGCCAATGAGAATGACAAGGACATCATCACCCTTGTCCCTAGTGCTACTCCTACAGCTGCTCCACAGAATCCCGCAGCTAAGTGGCTCTTCCAAGGCACTTACTATCTGCCTGAGCGTTATATCGCCGAAGCCACTCAGCAGTCTACCCTCAAAATTAATGGCTCTGTGAATGGTAGCATTGAGAACAACTATACGATTAAGCTGGGACATCGTCAGAACGAGAGTTCAACTTCCACCGAAGTTCCAACCTTCCCTCGTGGTACCTATTATGAGATTATCGGCAAAATCAAGAGTCTGGGAAACATGACCCTCGACTGTAATGTGAGCGTAAAGGACTGGACTCCTGTAACGATAGATGCCGACTTCAACCATACTAGATTGTGGGTAAGCAAGACGGAGGCTAATGTGACCTCTACAACTAGAGATTCCATCCATTATGAATCGAATGCCATTATTACAGAAAATGACTTCGGATGCGATACGGAAATAAACGGAAAAGATGTCGTGTCGGCCAAGCTTGACATCGCCAAGAAGCAGATTACATTCAGTGTCAACCAAGATATCAAATACACTGAGTACAATGGTGAATATACAGGCACGGCAAAAGTTTGGATCAAGGCAGGAAACATCAAGAAGTACATCAACGTAACTTATAATGTAACTCCTTATTTTGACATCACTCCACAAGAGGTTGTCATTTATTGGAAAAGCGACAATTCTCAGAAGACTATCAAATTCAAGACCAATTTGGGAGGTCTGGAATTTAAAGATTCCAAGATGACATCAACTGTTGGTAGCTCTACCATCAAGGCAGCGTGTGTCAACCCTGATACCGAGGACGGAACATTTACAATATCCGCCACAACAGACCCTGTCACCACCACAGAGCATCTACTCTACGTGCAGCCTCAAGAACATAGAATAAAAAACTATGACAACTTTGTAAAAGCTGTTAAGGTCATCGTGAAACCTGCTGTAGGCAACTATCGTATCAATTTCAGAGCCATCAACGACAGAATTCCATATGCCGGCAATAACGACCCGACCAAATCTAACGTGACAAAAAACTTCTTGGGTGTTTTAAAAGAGGGAGGCTCGAACAACTGGAACGACGGATGGTATGAAGAGCATTGGGGAGGTGACAAGTATCAACCTCAAACAGCGAACCATTGCATCTACGTATATACCCAAATAGGTGAAACGGAGGGCAGTGACATCACAGGAAAAGGATGGATATATACAGAACATTGGGGTGGCAAAGATGATTCTGGATGGCCAGGAGACTTCATGGAAGCCGACAACACCAATACGGGATGGTACTACAAAGACTTCAGTGTAAATGCAGTGCAGAAACATACACAGCACGGAGCCACTAGTAACAGAAAGATAAAACCGGGCGAAACGCTGATAATGTTTAGCAACAACTACAACAAAGACGTAGGTTACTCTGTGCATCGCTGCCCACAACACTTGGAACCAGGTATACCGCTCTTCGACTACGAGGACTGCGAGGGTTGGATTGTTTACGACCCTACCTCTGACCCAGTATGTCATGTGTATGACGATCTGCCAGAAATCGAGAATATCAACATCAATGTCTATACAAAATTCCCGACTTACGGATGGTTCAAGGTATATGGTGTCGCCAATGGCAAAAATGGTGATGACAACAATACAGAGCGCGAGTCTTTTACCATTTTTGATAAAGAAGGTAAAAGTTGGAAATGCACCAACTTGAATAATGGTTGGTATAAGACAGTGATTACCCTCAAGGCTGTTAAGGGAGACCACGAGAAGGACATCAGAATTATGACTGCTAATGAGATTTCTGACGAAAAATCCATTCTCCTTTTCAATGGCAACAGCTATGAGAAGCATAATAATGACACAGGCTATTATTACGATGGCTCTTGGCACGCTGGCAAGCCATCTGGTGTGAATTAAATAAGATTAGAATCAGATTTGAACACTGTTATAAATCAGTTTAAGCAATGAAGAAGATAAAGCATTTAATGATATGGATTGGATTGCTCCTAAGCCTTGTTTCCTGCAAGGATACAATGGAGGCTATCGGACTCGGCGGGGATGAAATCCCTGCCGAGGGACTTGTCTTGACCCTTCAATTGACCAACTTCACCAAGCAACAGATTGGTACAAGAGCGGGGACCTCGGAGACATTCAATTCGCTCTGCGCTGTGTTCTATGGAGATAATAACGAATACTTAGGCAAGGCAGATTGCTATTCTACCTTATCACCACCGCAGTCTGATGGCAGCTACAAGGTAAAGATAACCAATGTACCTGCTGGCACCAAGAATGTACATCTTGTAGCCAATGCCAGCGATATGACGGATAGCGAGGCGCAAGACTTGCAGTCTCTCACTGCTGCTAAGGAGAGAGACCCTAAGCTTGATGCCCCTATCTGCTGGGGTATGATTTCAGTAGATAAACTTTTGGAAGCTAATCCTTCAGTGACGATGTTGCGCCAATGCGCCAAGATTAGTTTGGAGATAGACAATAGCATCCAGAGCGTTTTCACCAATGCAGGCTTGTATGTCTATAGCATGGCAACCAAGGCAGCCATAGCTCCTGCCAATTATAATACCGAGCAAAAAACCGATGACTTGGCGGAATCTACCGCTCTCAGAACGGAAGACAACCCATTGGGCGGCGGTACCGCAACCACCGTGGCAGTAAATGAAACTTCTGCAGGCAAGGCAATGGTGATTATCAAGGCGAATTATAAGGATAGTGAAGGACATGATAGAGAAGGATATTATAAGGTGGCACTCTACAAGAAAGACAAAAAGGCCCAATATGCCTTGCTCCGCAACCACCATTATACCATCAAGGTAACCAAGGTAAACGACTATGGCTTCTCTACGCTTGATGAGGTTAAAAAGAGTCTGCCAGAGAATAGATTGGAAGTAGAGGTGGTGGACGATAACCCTGAAATCACCCAAATGATAGCTTGCAAAGACTATGAACTGGGAGTGAGCGATTATCAGGAAGTAACAGCAAGCACAACAGAGGTTTTCGTAACCATTGTTACTACCTTGCCAAATGCAACAAGTAATGATGATAAGCTATATGGTGTCCAGAAAAATGCGTCTTGGATAACCGCTTGTGATCAAGAGTCCGAGAATGATACACCAGAGACAGGCAGGAAATCTTCTAAAGGTAAGAAATATACCTTGAAGCTTACGCTTGCAAAGAATGACAAATCAGAGGAACCACGTACAGGAACCATCACCGTTACTTCTGGCGACCTTTCTCTTGATATAACCATCAAGCAGGCTGGTTTTGATTTTAGAAGAGAGGATGATAAGAGAACCGTAACCATGCAGTATAATAACAACACAGTAGCTGCCAACTATTTCAACTGGTTGGACCATGGTGTGCAAGGCATCACTCCTGAAGAAATGCAAGGGGCTGTGAGAAATGATGGTTTGCATTTCTGCGTGGGAACAGCCAATATCACATATCTTATCCCTAAACTTGATGGTGATAAGATTACAAACACGGATAATAGAATCAATGTGAAAGAAGATAATGGCAATTGGAAGGTAAGCCTTACCAATACTACGGCAAACGAAGATTTGTGGAAGTCTTCATTTATCATCACCAACAAGGCTGGCATCGAGATCACTTATCCTGTTTATCATACTGGTATCTTCCATTATATAGATGGGGCTTCCAAGGTATATACTGATTATCAGCTGGCAAAAAACGGGAAAAATGAGAAGAAGGTGAAGGGCTGGTTCTATTATGGTGTGGTAAAGGTACAGGGAAAGAAGACCGATGAAACCACCACTACTTATTATATGTTAGACCGCAACCTAGGTGCATCCAACAATGGTTACTATGCCCCAGATGTGGTGGCACTGGAAAAGAACAAGAAAGCCATTGGTGGTTATTTCTGTATCTCTGAAAAAAAGAGCACCAGCGATGCCACTCAGGATCTCTCCAGCGCCTTGGCACCAGAAGGCTATACCATTCCAACTGATGCCGTGTTCGAAGAGTTAGTTAATGCTGGCAATCTGGAGGTGGAACCGCAGTCCACATCGTTAGGAGAAACCTACAACTGCGTGCGTATCAAGACGGTTGATTCCGAGTTGCCATACATCTATCTGCCTATAGGTGGATGCTTGGAGGGCGAGAACCATAAGAACCCTATCCATGTGAATCTCTGGACCAAGACTTTGCTGTCAGGTACGCAGGGCTTCAGTACCAAAAGTCCTGAATATGGTTTCTGGTATAGATACTTTGATGTATATAACAAGAAGATAGGATTATCCAATATGAGATTCGTGAGCGGTAGCAACGGCAAGAACACTGGCCGCTACAAGGCGATGCCAATACGCCTGATTCTGCAATAAACATAAGATAAGTGATAAATACAATAACATCTTTTACTTATATATAAATAAAGTATAAAAACAGCTGTTTTAAAAAGAAGGGTTGGGTTTTCGGGAGAAAGTCCAGCCCTTCTTTTTGTCAGGATACTCCTGACAAGGAGTCAAGACGTCACTGAGAGGTCGTCACGATAGTACTGACGGATGGTAAAGACGCTTCCATCGCTTATTGCCTCACTACGGCATTATATTGCCCTTTACCAGGGCAATATCTTGCCATTGCCAGGCACAAAACGATACGTCGGGAGAGAAAATCCCCACTCTCTTTTTTACTCTTCACTCTTCACCAAATCGCCTGAAACCTCTCGGAACCCACTCTTCACCTGGATATTTTTTCATCGGATTACGCTGAGTTAACAGTGCATTCTTGCTCCACGGATTACGCACGGATTCCGTCAGGCGTCTGTCTTCCGTGAGGCGTCCCAGCGGATTTGCAACCGTCAGGCGTCCCAGCGGATTTGCAATCCGCTGTAAAAAAATGTTCGACCTATGAAACCGGGGGATTTGCAATCCCCCCTCAATCTATAAACAGCTAGCGAAAAATCTGGGGTGAAGAGTGGTGAAGAGTCGAGCGCACTCTTCACCCTACCAAATCAGCTCATACACAAACACTTACGCCACTCCGGTGAAGAGTGAAGAGTGTTTTTGGAATTGGCGGATAATCGTTACAAGTTATAGCGGATTACAAATCCGCAAAGAAAAGGTCGAACATTTTTTAACAGCGGATTGCAAATCCGCTGGAACGCCTTACGGAAGACAGCCACCTCACACATTGCAAATCCATCGGGACGCCTAACGGAAGACAGCCACCTCACGCATTGCAAATTCGTCGGGACACCTAGCGGAAAAAAGGAAGATTTAAAATAAATATCCGCCCACCAGCTGATTTCCACTTGCACAACAGGTGTTGGGCGAGCGCATATCAGCTGTTATGCAAGCGCACAACAGCTGTTGTGCGGCTGGAGAGATAGGCTTTTCCGGCTTATACTATTAGTTCTTCTGGCAACAAGTAAAGGTTACTCCGAAGACTATTTACGTTAAATCGATGCAGCAACGATAGTACTTACAAGGCACAACGATAGTACTTACAGGGCACAGCGATAGTACTTACAAGATGCAGCGATAGTACAGTTCAGTCTTGCAGTTTCGACGGATTTGCAATCCGTCGTATAAAAAGGTTCGACTTATCAAACCTGGGGATTTGCAATCCCCCCTGTCGGAAACGATTTACATCTTTTTAATTGCCAAAAACTTGCACGATTCAAAAAATTGCCGTATCTTTGCGGCTAAAGAAAGGAATAGGAGAAATGATTATGGCAAACAATGAATACAGAAAGCTGCCGGTAGGCATACAATCTTTCAATGTTATCAGAGAGGAAGGATACCTCTATGTTGATAAAACTGACATGATTTGGAAATTGGCGAACCAAGGTTTTAAGTATAATTACTTGAGCCGTCCTCGCCGATTCGGAAAATCTGTGCTTGTTGATACGCTCCAGGCTTACTTCGAAGGAAGAAAAGATCTCTTCGAAGGACTGAAAATCATGGAGCTGGAAAAAGATTGGAAACAGTACCCGGTAATTCGACTTGACATGAGCCGAGGGGGAGCAACCGCAGATGAAGTTAAGGCATATCTGGATCAAACGTTTGATGTTTATGAGCAATTATATGGCATCCATATTAAACCAACAGATTCACTGGGAAACCGCTTCGACCTCATCATCAAAACCGCCTATAAGCAAACAGGAGCTAAAGTTGCCATTCTCATCGATGAATACGACTCTCCTCTCCAGCACTCCTGGAAAACTCCCGAGCATGAGGGTTGCACAGACGTATATAGAAGCGTTTTTGCCATTCTGAAGGCTGATGATGCCTACCAGCGTTTCGTCTTCATCACGGGCATTACCAAGTTTACGCAGATTTCTCTCTTCTCGGTTCTCAACAACCTGACCAATATCAGTTTCCTTCCAGAATATGCTGCCATCTGCGGCATCACAGAAGAAGAAATCGGACAGAACTTCAAGCCGGAACTGGAAAGGATGGCTGAAGTGAATGGCTGGACTTTGCAGCAAACCCATGATAATCTGAAGGATTACTACGACGGCTACCATTTCAGTCGCAGAAATATGGTGGACATCTACAATCCTTTCAGTCTCCTCAATGCGCTTGATACACAAGACCTGAGCTGTTTCTGGGTTTCATCTGGAGCTACTTCCATGCTGCCGAAGTTTGTGGATAACATGGAGCTTCGCTTACGCAATTTCGAACATTGTCCAATCTTACGCAAGACGCTTGAGAGTTCTGACGTAATTAATGGTGGTGCCGAGCTTTTCCTCTATCAGACGGGCTACCTTACCATCAAAAGCAGCGATGAATTTGGCTACTTCCTCGGTTTCCCTAATCAGGAAGTGAAACAGGCTCTTTACGAGGTGGTTCTCCCCACGCTGACGATGCAATCTGAAAGCGATATCATCAGTCTGCAGAGTAGTCTGTTCCGTCAATTGGGTACTGGTGAAATCGCAGATGCTATGAAAACATTGAAAGCATTGGTTGCCGACGTGCCTTACAGCAACAAGAAGCTTGCCTCAATGGATATGGAAGAACGCTATAGACTCATCATCAGTACCATTCTGAATGCCATCGGACTGAAAGTAGAAGTAGAGCACATGCTTGCCACAGGAAGAATCGACCTCATAGCCCAGACTTCCCGCTACATCTACGTGATAGAACTGAAGCTGAGAAACAATGGCGGCAAGAAGGCTGCCATCCAGCAGATTCAAGAAAACAGATACCTGGAACCTTTCAAGGCTGACAAGCGAAAGGTGATAGGCCTCGGCATAGAACTGGACGAGGAAGGAAAAGGCATATTGGATTGGGGGATTACTTCATAGATTTTCCGTGCGTAATCCGATGAATAATGACACACCCTCACAGAGGATAAAAAGGTGGATTTTCAGCAGAAAATCCACCTTTTACACTATATTCTCCGTTTTGTCCACCTCTTTTCCGTGTATTTTGTGTACTTTTGCGGCTGTGTATGAATCGCAGCAGGAAGTAACTTCCAAAAGCTGCGGCTTCATGCTACCAGCAAATAACAAGCAACAAAATAAAAACAAGCCTAAAGAATAAACAATGAATAAGAAAAGACATTTTTTACTCTCGGCTGTGCTCGCCACAACATTGGCAGCCAACGCCCAAGTAACCATCCATGTAGATGCCTCTAACCCAGGCGTCAAGGTTTCACCTAATTTATATGGTATCTTCTTCGAGGATATCAACCATGCTGCTGACGGCGGACTCTATGTCGAACTCATCAGCAACCGCTCTTTCGAGGATGACGACAAGAACATCCCTACCTGGAAAACTTCCGCCCAGGAAGGTGCAAAGATCCAGACACAACTCATCAACAAGAGTCTGCTCAACAAGGCACAGGGCAAGGCTCTCCAGCTTACCATTGCTGCCAAACCTGCTGCCACAGCCTCTCTCATCAACGAAGGCTTCTGGGGCATCAATGCCGTTCAGGGCAGAACCTACAAGCTCTCTTTCTGGGCAAAGGGTAGCTACAAGGGCGGATTGAAGGCTCGTCTCATCAACGCAAAGGGCGACAAGGTGTATGCAGAAACCGCACTCAATGCCAAGGTAGGCAAGAAGTGGACCAAATATACCGCTGAACTCACAGCCAATGCCAACGATGCGAAAGCACAGTTTGAACTCGTAGCCGACGGCAAGGGTACCATCGTTCTCGACGTGGTAAGCCTCTTCCCTCCTACTTTCAAGAATCGCGAAAACGGCTTGCGCCCTGATTTGGCTCAGCTTCTCTATAACATCCATCCTAAGTTCGTCCGCTTCCCAGGCGGCTGCTACGTAGAGGGACAGGAGTCTCCTGAGAATGCATTCCACTGGGAGAAGACCATCGGTCCTATCGAGGAGCGTCCGGGTCATAAGAACGTAAACTGGCGCTACCGCACCAGCGACGGTATGGGATTCGATGAGTATCTGCAGCTTGCCGAAGACTTGAACGCCAAGCCTCTCTATGTAGTAAACGTAGGTTTGTGGCACGGCGGCATGACTCCTGTGGATAGCATCCAACCTTGGATTGACGAGTGCATGAATGCCCTGGAGTATGCCAATGGTCCTGTTACCTCCAAGTATGGTGCGCTGCGTGCCAAGAACGGTCATCCGGAGCCATACAACATCGAGTATCTGGAGATTGGTAATGAGAACAACCAGCCGGATCCTGCGGCTCAGAGCGACCACTACTACGAGCGCTTCAAGAAGTTCAAGGATGCCGTATTGGCGAAATATCCTAAGATGCACCTCATCGGCAACGTGGTAGCATGGGGCGATGACAACCCTAAGTGGGAAAGCAACGAAAGCGTAGAGCTGCTCGATGAGCACTACTACAGAAACCCAGCCTGGTTTGCCGAGAACTTCAACAAGTATGATAACTACGACCGCAAGGGCAGCGAGATTTACGTAGGCGAATATGCCGTAACCCAGGGCTTCGGCAATATGGGTTCACTCGATGCAGCACTCGGTGAGGCTGTCTATATGATGGGCATCGAGAACAATTCTGATATTGTGACCATGGCATCCTACGCTCCTATCTTCGCCAACCTCAACAACCGTATGTGGGCACCGGATATGATTCAATATACATCTGATAAGGTATTCGGAACTCCATCCTACTACGTCCAGAACGTGATGGCGAACAACATCGGTACCCGTGTACTGAAGGTGAACCAGGAGAATCCATACAAATATGAGCAGACCCAGGTGAAGCCAGCCATCTGCCGTGTGGGCATGGGAACATGGGGCACCCAGGTATCTTTCGAAGACAAGGGCTACAGCGATGAGAACGGCAAGGCGTTGCCAATGACCTTGCAGGAACTGCCTACCGATATCCATGGACAGTGGAAGACTGAGGGCAGCCTCATCAAGCAGACCGGCAACGAGGAGAGCTGCATCCGTCTGAATCCGGGCGAGATTACCAGCAACGGCTATATATATAAGGTACGCGCGAAGAAGGATGCCGGCAACGAGGGTTTCCTCATCATCTTCAACTACGTGGATAAGAACAACTACTGCTGGTTGAACCTTGGTGGCTGGAACAATACCCAGCATGGTGTGGAGTCTATCGTGAATGGTGCCAAGAGTCAGGTGGCTACCTGCCCAGGCAAGATTGAAACCGGCAAATGGTATGATATCGAGCTGAAGGTAGTAGGCGACAGCATCTTCGCCAAGTTGGATGGCAAGGAGATATTCGCGACCAAGTTGAAGGCGAACACCCTTCCTGGCATCTTCTCTACAGCCACACTCGATGAGAAGACTGGCGAGGTAATCCTGAAGATTGCCAACACCAGCACCGAGCATACCACAGCGAAGATCAATCTTCAGGGCAAGGAGATCAAGGCTGGCAAACTCATCCGCCTTTCTGCCAAGAACGGTCTGGAGGAGAACACCATCGACAACCCTACCAACATCTATCCTGTAGAAAACTACGTAACTACAGAGAAGAATGGTGCTACGGTAGAGATTCCAGCCAGCTCTCTGAACATCATCAGATTGAAGTAGAAAGATTGAAACAAGAAACAAGCTACATCCAGGGCATCAGCCCTGGATATACCCAATATATTGATACATTTTTTGAATAGTTGATAAGAAAGTTAGTTAGAAATGAAGAAGGCGACAATCTGCGTGATGCAGGTTGCCGCCTCGTTTTTTATCTATCGCTAAATTTAGCTGAATACATAATTGAAGAGCAGGAAGACGCTCAGGATATAGAGCGTAAGATTCAGATCCTTGAACTTACCCACCATCATCTTGATAAGCACATAACTCAGGATGCCGAGGCAGATGCCATCGGCGATGCTGTAGCAGAGCACCATAGTAATCATTGTGATGAAAGCAGGGAATGACTCGGAAATATCCTCCAACTCAATCTTCTTGAACGAATCAATCATCAATACACCCACCATTACCAGGGCACCACTGGTGGCTGCACTCGGAATCAGCAGGAAGATAGGAGCCAGGAAGATGCTCAGGATAAACATCAAACCCACAAAGAAAGATGTCAAGCCCGACTTACCGCCCTCGGCAACACCCGAAGCACTCTCCACATAAGTGGTAATGGTAGAGCTGCCCAGCAGGGCACCGGCAGTAGTACCGATGGCATCACTCATCATCGCCTCCTTCACACCAGGAATCTCACCCTTCTCATTCTCCTTGACACCGAGTTTGGAAACCAATCCTAGAACCGTTCCGATGGTATCGAAGATGTTGACAAGCAACAGGGAGAAAACCACCATGAACATCTTAGGAGTAAAGAAGCCGGTGAAATCGAACTGGCAGAAGATTGGAGCAATGCTGTGAGGTGTAGATACCGGCATCCAGTTGTCAGAGAACTGGGTTACGCCCATCGGAATACCGATCAATGTAGAGATGATGATAGCGATGAACAGGGAGCCCTTCACTCTTCTCGCCATCAGACAGCCGCAGAGCAGGATGCTGATGAGACCCAGGATACTGACTGGTGTAAACTTGCCGAGCTGCACGAAAGTATCAGCATTGGCAGTAATGATGCCCGCATTCTTCAAACCGATAAAGGCGATGAACATACCGATACCAGCCGAAATGGCGAATCGGAGGTTCTTCGGAATACATTCCAATATCTTATCGCGGATATTGAGGAAGGTGATGGCAAGGAAGATGATTCCCTCTACGAGCAATACTGCCAAAGCCTGCTGCCAGGTCAAGCCCATAGCCTGACAAAGGGTGAAGGCGAAGAAGGCATTCAGTCCCATACTAGGAGCCTGGGCAAAAGGCAGTTTTGCCATGAAAGCCAGCAGGAAGGTGGCGATGGCAGAAGCGATGGCTGTGGCAGTAAAGAGAGCGCCCTTGTCCATGCCTGTGGTGGCAAGGATGGTAGGGTTCACTGCCAGGATGTAACACATGGTCAAGAAGGTAGTCATACCAGCTATCAATTCCGTCTTGACCGTAGTAGTCTTCGGGTCGAAGCCCAATAATGCTTTTAATTTATTCATTTCTTATATAACGATTGATTTTCTCTTTTTTTCTCTATTTTCTCGTCCCCATTTCCACAACCCAATCCCATTGTTTTTTCGGGGCGAACAAAGATAAGAAAAAATAATGAAGAATGCCTTATTTTACATGTTTTTAACTACACAGAACGCCTTATTTTACATATTTCAGGGTATAAGACAACCTATTATTTCACACATAATCATACCCAATTGGTTCGCTACAAATATACAACTAATTTCGGAAACAGCGAAAGAAAATAGCGTTTATTTCGCTACGAAACCGAATTTTTGCCGTTCGTAGCGGAATAAACACTATTTTAACTTGTTTTTAACACTTCTACAGATATATCACAAATGATAACCTATTTTCAGAAAAGTACACCTACTCCAAGGTCAGCCACCCATCTTCCGTCCAGTTGATTTTCTTCTGAACCAGGATGCTGGCACCATTCTTCGGCACGCTGTAACCATGACAGAAGAAGAAATCGCCATCAGGGAAGGAGTAGGCAGAGCAATGACCCATCGCCTCATATTCCTTCTTGTCGCCTTCCAGCAGCAGGGTGCCACCGCCTTCTCGCATATCCTTTCCATCCTTATCCAGATAAGGACCAGCCACCTTCCTGCTCCTGCCTACGGCAACACGATAGGTACTCTTCATACCCTGGCAGCAGTAATCCCAACTGACGAAGAGATAGTAATAACCACCATGCTTCATGATGAAAGGAGCCTCGATGGCATTAGTGCCGGCATCACGGGAGGTAGGATTGGTAGGCACATCCATCTGATTGAGCGCATAACGGCGGGCAATGGTCTGAGGCTTGGCGCCCTTCTTCACATGCATCGTCTTCTTGTCTAAAGGAATAAGCTGGATACCATCCCAGAAAGAACCCCAGGTAAGCCAAGGCTTTCCCTTCTCATCAATCACAAAATTCGGATCAATGGCATTCCAGTTGTCTCTACCACCCTTTGAAGATATGAGGCAGCCCTCATCCTTCCATCCATCAGTATCGGCGAGCGAAGAATTGCTCAGCAATCCGATGACAGAAGTATTCTTGCCAAAGGTAGAACAGGAATAAGCCATATACCACTTATTCTTATACCTGATGACATCAGGTGCCCAGGTATGACTCTCATAACCCGGCACACTATCATGGGTCCATGCAGGAAAAGCACCACGAGCCTCATCCTTCAATACACCCTGCGGATTCAGGGTCCAGTGCTGGCGGTCAGTAGAAGTCATCTGAGCCACTCCATGCCCCGTGCAGTAAAGATAGTACTTGCCATTCTCGTAAGCCATCACAGGATCGTGAACCATTGGTGAATCTACCACAACCGGCTGTGGAAGAGCCGTCTGCGCCTTTGCGGAAACGGCACAAGCCGCCACTAAGGGTATGGAGAGAACCCATACTCTTATATCTTTAATCAAAAAATTATTCATACGTCTTTTTGTTACTGTTTATAGGATTACTTACTAAGTTGAGTTATTAAAAAAGGGAGCTGAATGCTTCACAGCTTAGCTCCCCTTATGACTGTTAAAAAACCGCAGATGCGGTCAAACTTAAAACTAACTAAAGATCTTAATTCTTCTTTCCCCAATAGCTTCTGTTGCCACTCACTCCCGAGTAAACGATGGTAACCTTGCGAGGACTTGCCTCCCAATCTACCTCACGCTGAACCTTCAGTTTGGTAGTACCGATAGTCAATGTGTTGGAAGAAGCATCGAAGCTCCATGCCTTGACATTACTCCAGGCAGAACCACCCTCCATCACGCCATTGCTGCTGAGTTTGAAGGTCTTGCTGGTCTTCTGCTTGCCATACTCATAAGAGAGTTCGATACCTTCCCAGGTTCCCTCCAGTTCGCTGGCGGTGATTTTCGCCTGTGGTACAGCTCCATAACGCTCAGGCATCACGACTGGCCATCCGTTGCTATCCCACTGAATAGAACGCACGCCACCCATCATAATGGCATTGCTGGCTGCAATACCTGCAACATTGGCAGGCATACGCTGCTGGGAAACATAATACCAGTTGCCTGCACCATCATCAAATACGGCACAGTGGCTGATACCTACCCAACCGCTTCCTGCGCTGAACTTGTAAGGATGAGTCAGCACGGTAGGTTCCTCATTGGCACCCTTGGCAGCATCGGTAATCTTCCTATTCATGGTCTCATACGGACCATCCACGTTCTTGGAACGGAGCACACGGGTATTGTAAGGAACATCCAGGGCATCGTAAGCAACGAAAAGATAATAATAGCCATCATGATATACAATCTCCGGAGCCTCGGAACCCTGCCAACGGTTATTCAACGTACGTGTAAAGATGGTCTTTCCGTAAGCAGCAATATCATCGGCTGTACCCCATGGGTTAGGCAAGGCAGCCTTGGTCTTACCCGTATTGGCATCAAGCTCCACAGCAGCGAAACCACTGTGCCAGGAACCATATATCAGCCAATGCTTTCCTTCTGGAGTGATGACGTAAGTAGGGTCGATGGCATTATACTTGAAATAGCAGTTTGCCCAATCATTTGATCTTACCTTGAAATTCAATCCCTTGTCAGAAGCGTTGGTGATGACATATCCCTTATCTTCCCATTTGTTGGAAGCCGGATCGCTGGTCTCCATCAGTCCGATGAAGGCACGTTCACTCCAGGTTCCGTCACCATTGATGGTGCCAGGACAGGTGATGGCATAATACATACGGTAGAGATGGTCGTTGACCTTGCGCACGCATGGAGCCCAGAAACCGAAGTCCAGGTCATTGGCAAAATAGCTGTCAGGACGTTCAGCCACTCCCATGCCCTTGCGGAATTCATTGAGTTTTGTCTTCACCCAGGAAGGCAAGCCCACCATGGTGGCTCCTACAAATTCCCAATCTACGAGATTCTTGGAGCGGCGGCAGAAGAAGTGTCCGTGCTTGTTGCTGTTGCGGATATCCTTCTGATGTTCATTGCCATAGCTGGCATCAGTCTGATACATATAATAATATCCATCAGATGCCTTCACCACCGTAGGATCGTGCATATTGGCAAGATTCCACTTCGAGCGCTGTGTCCAGGCAGCCACTGATGTATAATTATCATTATAGGTAGGACATTTGTAATTAGCCAGTTCCTCTGCTGTCTGATCACCAGGAGTTGGTGTAGGGGTTGGAGTCGGTGTAGGAGTTGGAGTTGGATTCACAGGAATCTCCGGATCATCACTGCTACTGCTGCATCCTACCGCCAGCGTACAAGCCAGCAAAAGGGCAAATATATGAAGCTTTTTCATTTTTCTTTTCGTTTAGTTAGTTTTATGATCTTCTTTTCTGAAAAAAGGCAGACCTATGGAAATGTGTTTTCACATAGGCCATGCCTTATCATACTACTTCAAAAATCTCTTATCTGCGATGAGCACGTGTATAGTGCTTGCGGGCAGCAAATGATGAATTTGCGAAAGGAAGGTCGAATACGAGATGAGCCTTCTCTATAGTGAGCTTGAACGCCAGATCATTGGCATCGATGTTGTTGATGCCATTATAGGTCTGGGTGTAAGTTACACCATTGTTGCCTATCATGGTTGCCTTGATGTTGGCTGTACCATTACCTACATTGGTTACAGAGAGCTGAACCTTGGCACCATCCATGGCTGTAAGCCAAGCACCCCAGTCTTCCCATGAGCAGGCATGAGTACATGCATCATATCCTGCACCCCAACCGTAGTTGTCGGCACGAACGGCAGCATACTCCTTATCGTTTGTCTTGTTGACAAGAACTGCTACGAAGTTATGCCAGTTAGAACCACCAGCTGTGTAGTTGACGAACTGAGTAGAAACTGTCTTGCCTGCAGGAACATCAAACACATTAGAGAGTGCTCCGAAGAAAGCAGAAGTATTGTCCTCATTACCGATGACGGTATCAAACTCCAGGTGAGCCTTCTCAAGAGAGAGCTTGACGAAGAAGTCGTTAGGATCTACGCCAGAGATTCCAGTGTAGCCCATGTGATACTTATGTCCATTGGCTGCCAGGATATCGTACTTGATATCAACAGTGCCATCACCATTGTTGGTTGTATAGAGGGTAACCTTGGCGCCATCCATGTCAGCGAGCCATGTAGCCCAGTTATCAGGAGCACCGAAAGGAGTTGCCTTGCCTTCGTAAGCAGTACCCCAACCGTAGCAGTCGGCACGGGTAACACCGTATTCTGTTCCAGCACCGTTTACCATTACAACGAGGAAGTTTTCCCAGTTATTACCACCATTGGTATAGTTGGTAAACTGCATCACCTGAGTCTCATGAGGAGCTACCTTTACTGGATCTGACAGAACACCGAAGAATGGAGTTGAGTTGTCGGCAGCACCCAGGCTGTTGAACATCTTGTCAACAACGCTGAACTGAGCCTGACCTGTGATAGGAGAACTGCAGTTCTCGTTCTTGAATGTCTTGTTGTAGATAGCAACGAGCGTCTTCACACCAACCTGATCCATGTTAGGAACAGCCACGAATCCGAGTTCAGCAGCAGGAACCTCCTTGGTGATACCGGTCTCGAATGTGATGGTAGCAGAAACGTTGGCCATTGCATCCTCAAGAGATGTACCTACCATTACCTTCTTAGGAACAGAGTGCAACTCCATAGAAAGAGGCTGCTTATCCTCTGCAGAAGTGAAACCACCGATTGGCTCGAGGTTAGACTGGAGGAAGTTGATGTAAGAACCTTCCGGTACAAGGAATGCACGGATGTTGGTATCGCTTGCATCAGGATTGAGATTTGGGAGAGGGGTAGCCTGCTTGTATGTCTTGGTTACAGTTCCGTTGGTAATCTTGACGCTGAAGGCATTAGGATCAGAACGGTCAACAGTAAGAATCACAGTACCACCGAGCTTCTGTACGCCTTCATCGGTATCAGTTTCAAAAGTAAGATCACTTACTACACCACTTCTATCAATATAATCACCCCACTCAGAGTTACCGCTAGGCTGATTATCGAAACGGATAGCTCCATACTCCTTATAGTTAGCGCCACCACGATCATCATCACAAGCAAGGACGAGGGCGAAGTTCTTGTAGGTATTAGGAGCCGATGGGTTGATGTTCAGATTGAACACGGCATTCCAGGTCTTGCCATCAGGAATGACATAGTACTTGGAGAAGGCTGTCCACCAACCTGTAGAATAGTCAGTAGCACCGACTGTGTAAACATCCTCTTCACCTTCTGGCAATGCATTGTCATTGCCCTTAGCGGCATTGATGGAGTCTATCTTTTCTGAAATCCAATCAGGAGAGTTAACACTGAACATGTCACTTCCCTCGCATCCAGTCATCGCTGTCAATGCCATTGCTGCTACGCAGAAGACTGATGCTAATTTATTTAGGTGTTTCATATTATATTCTATATTATAAATATGTGAATTGTTTAGTTTTATCTCATGAGGCAGGTAATCCTGCCCCTTGAGATAATGAATATTGTTACTTGCTCAAGTCTACTACTGGATGAACAGTCCAACCTCTTCCGAAGAAATCAGATGAGTTATCCGTATTCGTATTAGCTGAGTTACCTGTCAGGTTAGGGTTATCGTTCAACAAGCCCTGATAGATTGGCAGGAACTCATGACCTGGTACGTATGTATCGTAAGAGCTCTTCACCTCTGAATCAACACCTACCAAAGAGTAGCTTACCGGCTCCTTTGCCTTGTATGGAGAACGACGGAAGGTTCCGTGCTCCTTCAACTGAGCCAAACGACCCTGATCATAGAAGAATCCCCAACGGATCAGGTCGTAACCACGACCGTACTCACAACCGAACTCCTTAGGACGCTCTACATTGGCAATCTGCTCGAAGAGCTTATCCTTGGTATCGAAATCAGAGAGGCTCAGATCCTTCAGGCTGGCACGCTCACGAACCTGATTGATCCAGTCGATAGCCTGCTGTGTAGGACCATTTACCTCGTTCTCGCACTCTGCAGCACGAAGCAAAACGTCTGAGTAACGCATCATACGGAGGTTGATACCGCAATGAAGACCTGTAGTTACCTTGTCATAAAGGTTGGTACGGAAATTAGTCCACTTAGCGATAGGGAGACCACCATAGTTATTGTTGGTGACGATGGTATCATTAGGAGTCATTTCACTCTTGTAAGCTACATTGCCATTCTCGAAACCAATCCAGTCAGACTCGTAGGTACCGATAGTCCAGTAGAGACGAGGATCGAGCTTGCCATCCTTGGTACGCTCCTGCTTGAAGAGGTTGTACAACCATGGAGATGCAGAGAGGTCTGCCCATCCACCGAATCTACCTGGAGCAAAGTTAGACTCTACGGCATGACCCTGTGTAGCGTTAGGACTGGTATTGACAGGAGTCCACTCATCATCCACACCCTGTGAACCGTAGTCGAGATACTGAATCTCGAAGAGGCTCTCGTCGTTGTTCTCGTAAGCAGAACCCTCACGGAAGTTGTCGCCATAGTTAGCCATCAGCTTGTAAGAGCCATACTTCTTGTTCATGATATCCTTGAGCACGGTAAGCGCATCGCTATACTTATGGCGCTGCATCAGAGTACGGGCATAGTAACCGGCAGCGGCACCGCAGGTAGCACGACCCTTTGCCCATTCGCCACCAGTATCACGGGAAGGAAGAAGTGTCATTGCCTCTGCGAAATCCTTCTCCACCTGGTCGAGCACATCATCGTAGGTACTGTTCTTGCCATAGAGACCATCCAGAGTAGAATAGTTGGCATAATCAGTAATCAGCGCAGGATTCTGGTAATATCCTGCCAATGTATAGTATGAATAACCGCGGAGGAAGAGAGCCTGTCCCTTGATGCGCTTCATGCTTTCGCTGAGCGAAGCATCATCACCTGTGGTACGGGAAAGGATGAAGTTACATACATTAATAGTATAGTAAGCCTCACGCCAAGGCCACATGGAGATTTCATCTGTCACTGGGTCGTCCATGTCATCGAAAGGCATGTACCATACCTGTGATGAGTTCCATACCTCATCGCCACGTGTTACATCGAGGGTATAACCCACACGTGCCGAAGAACCTTCCATACGAATATGGTTGTATGCTGCAATAACGCACTCTTCCAGATCATCAGCATTGAAACCGAAGGTTCCGGTGGTCTGCTGGTTAGGATTGGTAACATCCAACTTGTCCTCGCATGAGGTGGTAGCCATTGCACCGAGGCCAAGGAAGAGAGCTAATGATAATTTATATAGTTTCATATCAAATGTTCTTTTAAATAATGATTCTTATTCTTGTCTATTCTCATTATTAGAATGTGAAATGGAGACCACACATAAACGTTCTGGCACTTGGGAAAGAGCAGAAGTTGTAACCTGGGGTAAAGGTACCACCGGCATAGTCCACATTATATCCATGATAGCCTGTGAAAGTGTAGAGGTTCTGTGCTGATACATAGAGACGTACGCCACTGACATATCCACCAAACCACTTGTCTGGGAAGTTGTAGCCCAATTCTACGTTGGCAATCTTCCAGTAAGCAGCATTCTGAATCTTGCGAGAGCTGAAGAGGTCGTTCCATGCCAATGTTGCATTGTTGGCAGCGTAGGTACGTGGAACACTTGAAAGGTAGGTACCATCCTCTGACCAGCGGTTGGCATCCAGCATGCCTACTTCCTTGTTACCATAGCCGTAGCAAGAGTTCAAGCTATTATAGATATCATCTGATACATGATAGTTCAATACTCCGTAGGTAGAAATATTGAGGTCGAAGCCCTTATACTCCATGTGGGTGCTCAAACCGAAGTTCACCTTTGGAAGACCACTGCCCAATACGGTCTGGTCGTATGCATCGATTACGCCATCAGGAGTTCCTTCTGGACCAGAAATATCCTTATAGAGGCAATCACCTACATTAACACCCTGCTGGGTAGCGTGGTTGTCGAGATCTGTCTGTGTACGGGCGATTCCCTCGTAAACCCAGCCATAGAACTGACCGATCTCCTGACCTACGTAGGTAGCGTATGCACCAGAGATGTAAGAGTCCTTACCGATACCCAGAGAAGTTACCTTGTTTTTCAAGGTACTCAAGTTGGCACTGATGTCATACTTGAAGGCGTGGTCACGGTTGCGATAGGTTGCGCTGAACTCGAAACCACTGTTCTCCATAGAGGCAGCGTTCATGGTTACAGAGGTGTTGGATACACCAGTCTGTGCAGGAACAGGAACAGAGTAAAGCAGGTCTTCTGACTTGTTCTTATACCACTCAGCAGTGAACTCCAGGCGGTTGTTGAACATCGCGAGGTCGATACCCACGTTGGTAGTCTTCTTCTTCTCCCATGCGATATCGTTGTTCACGAAGGTAGAAACGGCAGAACCGGTTACAGGACTGTTGCCGAAGCTGTAAGTCATGTTGTTACGGTTCATGGTAGCCATATACTGGTACTCACCGATATTCTCGTTACCGAGCTCACCATAGCTGGCACGAATCTTGAACATGTTAACGATATCCTGACTGATTGGAAAGAACTTTTCCTTATCGAAGCGCCAGCCCAAAGATACAGAAGGGAAGGTTGCCCAACGGATGTTCTTGCTCAAGCGGGAGCTACCATCACGACGTACTACTGCAGAAATCAGGTACTTCTCAGCATAGTTATAGTTCAAACGGCCTACGTATGATGCCAGACTATGCTTATACTCGTATGACTCTGAGTAAGTGTTCTTGGCATTCTGAAGCTGGAGGAAGTAAGGCTCTGTGAAGTTGATACCCCAACCTGTCAAGAGGTTGGTGTTCTCTTCCTCGTAAGTCATACCAGCGAGCAGGTTGATGTTGTGCTTACCGATTGTTCCATTGTAGGTAATGGTATTCTCGACCAAGGCGTCGCTGTAGTTGCGTGAGCCCTTGGTAAGGCGCTCATTCTCCTTGGCAAGATATACACGGTTGCTCTGGATCCAGGAAGGAATCCAGGTCTTATCCTTTGCCTCTGTCTTGCTGTAAGAGAGGTTTACATTATAGTGAAGACCATGGTTCTTACTCTTGATACCTACCATGCCCAACAAATCTACATCGGCAGAAGCGGTACCTACGAAGCGGTCAACCAAGGTGTTGCGCTGCAGGAGGTTATTAACCAGCAATGGGTTGGATGCAGAGATGTCACCATGTACGCTGTCATAGTAAACACCATAACCGTATGCATCGTAGCGATAACCGTTGGCTGCACCTACCTTGTCATCGAGAACCCATGTTGAGTTATCGTAAGCCTTGATAGTTGGCTGCATCAGAAGTGTACCACGGAGCACGTTGGTTACATCACCATAAAGACCCTGGACATACTCTGAGGCATTGGAAAGACCCATGTTGTCCTGGTTAGAGTGAGAATAAACCATGCTGGTGCGGAACTTCACGAACTTGGTGTCCATGGTGTTGTTCACACGGGCTGTATAACGCTCGTAGTTAGGACCTGCACCCTGCAATGTACCCTTCTGGTTATAGTAGTCGAGAGATACATTATAAGTACTGTGAGAGCTACCACCGCTGAGGGCTACGTTGTGATTCTGGCGGATACCAGTCTTGAACACTTCGTCAAACCAATTTGTATTGGTAGCATCCTGGAAGTGATACTTGCCATCCTCGCCCATCTTGTAACCACCAGGCAGAGGAGTGTTGGAGTTTGAGCAAGCCTGACCCAGATAGTTGCTATACTGGTCGGCGTTCATCACGTCATATACATCGCCAGGAATCTGGTCAACACCGAAGTAACCAGAGTAGTTCACCTTCAGAGGCTGGTCTTTCTTACCATTCTTGGTTGTGATGATAACGACACCATTAGCTGCACGAGAACCATAGATGGCACCCGCAGAAGCATCCTTCAAAATCTGGATGGTCTCAATATCATTAGGAGAGAAATCACGGATAGTGGTACCCATTGGCACACCATCGATGACATAAAGAGGAGCTGTGCTACCGAAAGAACCGATACCACGGATACGTACGCTTGGGTCGGCACCTGGCTGACCATCGGATGTAATCTGCACACCAGCTACCTTACCTTCGAGCATGGTAGAGATGTTGGAGTTAGACACCTTCTTCATCTCCTCTGCATTGACGATAGCTACAGAACCGGTAAGGTCTGCCTTCTTCTGGGTACCATAACCCACTACGACAACCTGTTCGAGCAACTGGTTGTCTGAAGAAAGCTGGATAGGTTCGAGGATAGCACGTCCGCGAACGGCAATCTGGCGCTCCTTGAAGCCCAAATAGCTAACCAAAAGAGTAGCGTTAGCTTTTACTTTGATCTCGAAGTTACCATCGAGGTCAGTTACAGCACCGGTCTTGGCATCCTTGGTCTTCACTGTTGCACCAATCAGAGGTTCGCCCTGATCATCTACAACCTGTCCCTTGACTGTAATCACCTGGTCCTGTGCTACAGCAGCCATAGCGGTCATCGGGGTTACGAAAGAAGCACCACCGACAGCTCCTAGGCATAGCATCATAGAGAATAATTGTTTCCTCATTGCTTAAAACTTTTTAGGTTTATGATTTTGTTTATTCTAATTTTCTATGGTTTGTTAATTTTCAAACGGTTTGTTTGTTACCGCAAATCGGTTTGATCGTTAATTTTCGGTGGCAAAAGTACAATTAATCACTATTAAGCAGGTGGACAAACGTGAATAATAGGTGGACAAACTGCATAAACAGCAGATTTTTCCGTTTATTACGCACTTATCCACTTGTTGTGCTCCCACACATACAAAACAAGGAGTTGCTTGATTTAAGTCAAGCAACTCCTTGTTGTATTTCGATTTCTTAACAATTATATACTTCCAAACACACCTACTCGTCGAGCGAATCCTTATAGGAAGAAGGCGACACACCATACTGCTTGGTAAAGCAACGGGTAAAATACTTCGGATCATTGAAGCCCACACGATAGGCTATTTCCGTGATGTTCCGGTTTGCCACTTTTTCTGTAATCATCTTCTTCGCGATGTCAAGACGATAGTTGCGGATAAACTGGGCGGTAGGCTGACCAGCCTCAGCATTCAGCATCTTACTGAGCACACTGCGGTTCATCCGCATTTCATCAGCCAACTCCTGCACACCAAACTCCGAGTTATCGTAGTTCTTCTCCATCACCTCCATCACGATATCCATAAACGGACGCTCCTTTTCGGCTACCTGTTTCCTGTCAGCCTCTATCGACTTCTTCTGACTATCCTGATAGCGCTTCTGGTTCTCCAGAATCATCTGGATGCGACTCTGCAACTTGCCCGGCTCATCACTATCCTTCAGTGCAGCCTCTATCGGACGATAGAGTTCTTCCACCTCACGTTCGCGCATCTTCTCCAGTCTGCTGGTATAGATGTAGAGCAGGAAGGCGATGAAGGCAATCACCATCAAGGAGACAAACCACCAGCTCTTCCAGAAATAAGGAGTCACCTTGACATCCACGGAGATGACCTGCTCCTTATCGGAATCGAAGGAAGGAATATATTTCACTTCAAACTGATAGCTGCCCGCCGGCAAGGTAGAATAGCGCACACTATGCTGCCCCGGTTTCAACTGAACCCAATCGTTCTCATAGCCCTTCATGCGATAGAGATATACACCCTGACTATCGTTGCCATAGTTCAAGGCTGAAAAGAATATCGTAAACGACTTGTCGCTCTCATGGATGCACAACCTTTTGGCAATGGATATATCATCGTCTAGATAATCACTGCCGGCAAACACCGGCTGGTTATCTACCAGAAGCTCAGTAAAACGCAGTCTGGCTGAGTTATGAACCGCATGGTTCACACCCGTAACCGCCATCAATCCCTCATCGGTACCCAGGTAAATCTTACCCTTGGCATCACGGATGGCGCCATTGAAATAGAACTGCGAACTGAGCAGTCCGTCCTTACGGGAATAACTGCTGAAGGTCTCGGTCTTCGGATTGAAGATGGAGAGTCCATTATCCGTGGCTATCCACAACATACCCTGGTTATCCTCTACAATACCCTTCACGGTATTGTTGGCTAATCCATTATTCGTGGTGAAGGACTTCACGTATGTCTTTCCCTCCTTATTATAATTATAGCAATACAAGCCGTAGCCATTGCTTCCCAGCCAAATCTTGCCATCCTTCGCCAGACAGAAAGAGAGAATCTTATCTATCACCCCACTCTTTGGATCATCTAACTTATATTGATGATACTTGACTGCGAAATCACCTTTTCCAGGGATACGCGACTTGAGGTTAATCTCTACCATACCCTGCACACATCCCATCAGGAGCTTGCCCTCTGGTGTAATCAGGCTTCCGATGCAACCGCGCACATTCAGACAGCCCTTGAAAGGCTCTATCAACTGCTGCCGCTTCAAATCGTAGAAGAAGAGACCATCATTGGTTCCCAGCCACATACCATCATTGATAGGATCATACACCAGTACTCCTGCAAAATTCAGGAAAGACTGATGCTTGGCATCTACCACAAGAGGAATAATCCTGCCCGGCTGCTGGAGATTCATCACAGCAATGCCCGCACCCCAGGTGCCTATCCACAGATTCCCCCGGTTATCGGCAGCAAGCGTGGAAACACTGTTGTGGGGCAAACCGGAATTTGCCATCGTATAATGGGTAAAGTTCCTGCTGCCAGGAGCCAGAGCATTGAGTCCGCCCTCTACGGTTCCTACCCACAGGGTGCCATCCGGGGCTGCATACATTGCATTCACCGCATTCGGAGAAAGACTGGCTGGATTCGCTGTATCGTGCTTGAAAAATTCCAGTTGCAACTGGCGTGGTGCCAACTTGGTGATACCACCCGTTTCGGTACCTACCCAAATCTGTCCATCCTTAGACAACAAGCTGTTTACAAAGTTGCTACTCAACGGATTCACACTGCTACAATTCCAATGCTCGATCGTACCAGTCTTATCATCTATAATATCCACACCACAGAGGGTACCCACCAGGAGCTTATCATCCTCTGTGATGGCAAGACTCGTTACCACCTCATGCTGGAGTGAATGAACTGTGCCTGAAGCATGAAACTCCTGCTTGGCACTATTATACAAGCCACGGTTGGTTCCCAACCAGATTTTTCCATGATGGAAGATGACTGCTCCAGCATATCGGAAATCAAGCGGTAAGAACATAGAACTGATGTTCTTTGCCACCAATCTGTTGTTTTGAACAGAGAATTCACTCACTACTCCATTATTACACATCACCACCGTGCCATTGCGATACACATCGCAAAGGCCGAGGTCAGGAGCATTGTAAGGGTAGCTGATGGACAAGACACGATTCACCTCTCCCTTCTCATTGAAGGAGATTCGTGTTAGGAGATTGAAAGATACCATCCATACATTGCCCTTTGCATCACAATACATTCGGGTGCAAAGATTCTTGAGTGCCTTGTTGAGCTGAGCTTCTACTTTTTCATTCTCACAAGGTGGAATGACGGGCTGCATCGTTTTGAGGTCGAGCACCTGCGGACCTTCCTCGAAAGCTATCCAAAGGCGCTTGAAATGATCTTCATACACATTGCGGCAGCTATTGCTTCGCAGACTGATACCGGATGAGCCCAGATTGAAGTTCATATAATTGAATCCATCATAACGTACCAGTCCACCGCCATGTGTACTGATCCAGACGAAACCGTATGAATCCTGGAAAATATCATCCGCAAAATTATTAGGCATTCCTGCCGCCATATTGAGATAGCTTACATTAAAGCGACTAGGCAAACTGCCTTGCGCAAAACTGCTCAAGGTTATGAATAATGCTGCTATCAAGGAAAGAATGTATCTAGTCATTAATTTCTTTTATACCATCTGCTTGCAAAAGTACGAAGAATAATCGAAACAAAAGAATAAATACAAGAAAAAAGTGCCTATCAGTGTAAAAATACACCGTTAGGCACTTTCTTGAGTTTTTTCTAGAATTCGAGTATCATAGTCTGGCGAGGACGAAGCTTCACGTTCTTGTTGATCAGAACGGTACGGCCATTCGTTACATCCGTAGCCTTCTCGGCATTGCCGATAATCTCTGCATAGCGGGAAACATTCAGTTCGTTGGCTTCCTTCTTGCCATTGATGATGGTCATCACGCTCTTTCCCTTATACTGGCGGGCAATGACATACACACCCTTCTGTGGACAGAACTGGGTCTGCTTGCCTTTGGTGATGACCTCGTTGCCCTGACGCCAATGCAATAATCGGCTGAGCCAGTCGAACATCTGGTTTTCAGCCTGTGTTCTTCCTTCGGCAGTAAAGGCATTGTGCTTGTCACCTGCCCAACCTCCAGGGAAGTCCTTGCGGACATTGCCATCGGTTACGCTCTTGGTACCATTCATCAGCACCTCGGTTCCGTAATAGAGCTGTGGGGTGCGGTTGACGGTGAGGAGAAGTGCCAGCGCCTGCTTCAATGCCAGGGTATCCTTGCCTTCACCCAGGAAGCGGTCGGTATCGTGGTTCTCTACGAATGCCATCACACTCTTTGGGTTCGGATAGAGATAGTCGTAGCAGAACACGTTGTAGATGCGGTTCATACCGTTCCACCAGTCATCGGTCTCCTCGTTCTTCGCACTGTTGATGCGGTCGAAGAAGGCGAAATCCATGACGGTTGGCAGATAACTGTTCTTTTCAGAAAGCTTGCTATCCTTTTGCCAGGCAGCGGTATAGGCAGGTTCGGTTACCCAAGTCTCACCCACGGTATTGAAGTGAGGATATTCCTCGCCCAGCACCTTCATCCAGTGTGCCATCGCATCACGGTCGGCGTATGGATAGGTATCCATGCGGATGCCGTCGATGCCCACGGTCTCTATCCACCACTCACTGTTCTGAATCAGATATTTGATGACGTGCGGATTGCGCTGGTTCAAATCTGGCATACTTGGCACAAACCAGCCATCCACGGTTTCTGTGAGATCTACCTTGCTGGCGTATGGATCGAGCACAGGAGTCAACTTATAACTGGTCTGCAGATACTTGTCGTTTACCTTGGCAGCACCATCCACGGTACCTATCTTCTTCTGATGTTCCGGTGTCTGATTTTCCGGAGCAAGCCATTCTGGAGCATTGAACCAATCCTTCGATGGCATATCGGCTACCCAAGGATGATCGAAACCGCAGTGGTTGAAAATCATATCCATCACCACCTTCAATCCCTTCTTGTGAGCCTCAGCAGTAAGCTGCTTGTACTCCTCGTTGGTTCCGAAGCGTGGATCTACACGATAATAATTGGTGGTAGCATAACCATGATAGGTACTGTTCTTGCCATCATTAGGACTGTCGTTCTCCAAAACCGGAGTAAACCACAGGGCAGTTACGCCCAACTGGTTGAAATAATCCAGATGCTGGCGGATTCCCTCCAGGTCGCCACCATGACGAAGACTTGGCGCCGTGCGGTCGCAGGTCTTGTCACGCATGTTCTTGAATGCATCGTTCTTCAGATTGCCATTGGCAAAGCGGTCGGGCATCAGCATGTAGAGCACATCCTCGTTAGAGAAACCGATGCGCTTGTCACCCGCCATCTCACGGTTCTTCAACACATACTTCACCTTCTTCGACTGCTTGCCCTGCTTGAAGTTGAGCGTCATTTCTCCTGCCTTGGCACCATCGAGATTGAGATACACCAGCAGGTAGTTAGGAGAATCGAGGCGGGCGATGCTATCCACCTTCACACCCGGATAATCTACCGTAACATCGGCATTCTTGATATCCTTGCCATACACCATCAGCTGGAGCGAAGCATCCTTCATGCCCACATACCAGTCGGTAGGTTCAATGCGGCTTACATTGACTGCCGCATTCATACTTATTGCGCTACCCATAAGCACTAATGAAGCTATTATCTTTTTCATATTTACACCTTATTATATATATAGACTATTCTTACACATTATTATATATAGACTATTTCTGATAAAGAATCAAGGCAGACTGAGGGGCAACCTCTACTTCTTTGCCAGAGATGAAGCCCAGACCTTCCTCGTTGATAACACCATTGCAGCAAGCCACGGTGTAATTGCCCTCAGGAATCAGCATCTTCTTTGCCTGCTTGTTGAAATTATAGATGACTACGATATGCTTCCAGGCATCAATGCCCTCCAGGCTCTTGAGCTGGAAACCAACGAGGCAAGTCTGCTTATTGCCCTTGGCATCCTGACTAGGCAGGAACTCCAGATGCTGACGCACCTTATCGCCTGTAGAAAGACGGAAGGCTGGATGGTTCTTGCGGAGCTGAATCAGATTCTTATAGAAGGTGAATGCCTGTGGATACTTCTGCAGATTGGTCCAGGTAAACTGGTTGATGCTGTCTGGAGAATTGAAACTGTTGTGCACTCCCTTCTTGTCGCGAAGCATCTCCTCGCCGGCAAGGATGAAAGGCACACCCTGCGAAGTGAACACGCAGGTCTGGGCAAGCTGGTCGATGCGGAGCAATTCGGCAGTACGCATCTCTTCAGAGATTTTCTTGTCTGTCAGGGATGGGATGCTTGCCTTCAATCTATCTACCAAGCACATATCATCGTGGCAGCTTACATAGCTGATCTGCTCGGTTGGGTTGTTGGTCCAAGGCTTCTTGTCATAGTTCACCTTGGTCATATCTACCTGCGGATGAGCGATGCCACCCACGATACCGAACTTCAGACTCTCCTCCTCGCCAGAAAGACCAGCCAGGAGCGCACCCTTATGGTCATCAGAGAAAGGACCACGAAGAGCATCACGCATATCATCGCTGAAGGCACCGATACCATTCAGCTGATGGGTATTCGCCTTCATGGCGAGCTTCTCGGTAGGATAAGCACAGCTGCCTGCACTCCAGCCCTCACCATAGATATAGATGCTAGGATCGATGCGGTTTACCATCTCACGGATAGCCTGCATGGTCTCGATATCGTGAACACCCATCAGGTCGAAGCGGAAGCCGTCAATATGGAATTCATCAATCCAGTACTTCACGCTCTCCTGCATAAACTGGCGCATCAAAGGCCTTTCTGATGCGGTCTCGTTGCCGCAGCCGGAACCATCGCTATACTTTCCATCTTTATTCTTGCGATAATAATAATCAGGATAAGTACGCTGGAAGTTGCTGCCATTGATATCGAAGGTGTGATTATACACGGCATCGAAAATCACTCGGATACCAGCCTTGTGAAGTGCCATCACCATTTCCTTGAACTCCTTGATACGGGTTCCTGGAGAATAAGGGTCGGTACTGTAACTACCTTCCGGTACATTATAGTTCTTCGGATCATAGCCCCAGTTGAACTGTGGCTTATTGAGCTGGGTTTCATCTACGGATGCGTAATCGAACACCGGCTGGAAATGGATGGCATTGATGCCGAGGTTCTTGAGATATTCGATAGCCTTAGGTTCGGTAAGGGCGAGATACTTGCCCTGATACTTCAAACCCGATGTAGGAGAAATGGAGAAATCACGCACGTGAAGCTCGTAGATGACGAGGTCGGCTGGCGACTGGATGGCAGGACGCACATCCTTGTCCCATCCCACAGGGTCGGTATCATAGAGATCAACGATAGCGCCACGGTTTCCATTCACACCTACCGCCTTGGCAAAGGTTCCCGGCGTTTCGCCCTTACCGATATCGAAGGTATAGAACTTACCTTTCAGATCGCCCTTCACGGTAGCCCCCCATCGTTCATCGCCCATCTTCTTCATCTTCAGCGTCTTGTAAGCCTTACCTTTTTGTCCATCCTTATAAAGACGGATGGTAACAGAAGACTTGCCGGCTGTTGGGGCATTGAGAACGAACATGGTTTTCTCCTTGGAATACATCATCTCATTGAATGTCTGCTGGGCATTCAATGAAGTTGGTAAAATCGATGCTGTCAATGCTGCAATTATTTGTTTCTGGATTTTCATTCTTATTATAAAATTGGTAGTTGTCATAATTAAACCGAAAAGGAGTTTAGGGAAGAAATATGCATCTTCCCTAAACTTCTACTTCTCTATGTTCCTAATCATTATTTAGCAAGCAATGAGATGGCGAAACCACCACCACGTGCTTCATTAATCTTCAAGACATCACCCTTCTTCACTGTCTTGTGGATGATCTGGTAAGATTTAGGATTTTTCTCGTAATCTGCATTCTTGCCGTCCTGATAGATGGCGCAAGCATACTTCTTGCCCTTATCCAGGAAGTCGAGCTTTACTACGGATGTACGGGCAGCATCTGTCTTGCCACCAACAAACCAGTTATCGGTACCCTTAGCCTTGCGGGCTACGGTGATATACTTAGCTGGCTCTGCTTCCAGGTACTTGGAGTCGTCCCAGTCGCAAGCTACGTCGCGGATGAACTGGAAGGCATCGTCGTACTTCTCATAATGCTCTGGAAGATCGGCTGCCATCTGCAGCGGACTGTACATCACGAGATAGAGAGAAAGCTGACCACAGAGTGTGGTATGAACATAGCTCTTGTTGTTGCTCCACTCAGAAAGCTTGGTCTCGAAGATACCAGGAGTGTAATCCATCGGACCACCCTGCAGACGGGTGAATGGCAACATCACGGTGTGATAAGGCTTGCTGCCGCCAAATGCCTCGTACTCTGTACCACGGGCACTCTCGTTACCCACCAGGTTAGGCCAGGTGCGGCAGATACCAGTAGGACGGGTTGCCTCGTGGGCATTTACCATGATATGATGCTTGGCAGCTGTCTCAACCACACGCTGGTAGTGATTGTTCATCAACTGGCTGTAGTGATACTCACCTCTTGGGATGATATCGCCCACATAACCGGTCTTCACGGCATCATAACCATATTTGTTCATCAGGTTGAAAGCATCCTCCAGGTGGCGCTCGTAGTTGAGAGCAGCAGAAGAGGTCTCGTGATGCATCATCAGCTTCACGCCCTTGGAATGAGCATAGTCGTTGAGCATCTTGATATCGAAGTCAGGATATGGAGTTACGAAATCGAAAACATCGAGCTTCTGATGGCCGAACCAGTCTTCCCAACCTTCGTTCCAGCCTTCTACCAGCACCTCCTGCAAACCGTTCTTTGCCGCGAAGTCGATATAGCGTTTTACTTCCTCGTTGGTTGCACCATGGGTACCATTAGGCTTGCACTTGCTGTAATCAGTTACACCGAGGCGAACAGATGGCAAGTCGTTGGTATAGCTCCAGGTCTTGGTGCCAACAATCATATTCCACCATACACCGCAGTACTTGGTAGGATGAATCCATGAAGTATCCTCGATCTTGCAAGGCTCATTGAGATTCAATGTCAACTTGCATGAAAGCATATCACGGGCATCATCGCTCACCATCACGGTACGCCAAGGAGTATTGAATGGAGTCTGGATGAATCCCTTTCTGCCTACGGCATCAGGAGTAAGCCAAGACTCGAAGGTCAATGTCTTCTCGTCGAGGTTGAGGTGCATGGTTGGATAATCCAGGCAGGCAGCCTCGTGGATATTGATATAGAGTCCATCCTTGGTCTTCATCTGGAGAGAGGTCTGAACGCCGGTATCCGAGAAGACGGTGGTAGATGAATTGCTCTTGTAAGCTTCACGGTTCTTGGCAATAATTGGGCGGATACCTGTCAACGGAGTAATGTTGTAGTCATACTCCTGGGTATCGTAATCACCAGGAATCCAATAGGCAGTATGATTGCCTGCCATGGCAAACTGTGTATGTTCCTCCTGAATCACGAAATAATTAAGGCTTTCCTGCTGAGGGAACTCATAGCGCAAACCCATACCATAATCATATACGCGAAAACGGATAGTGATGTTACGCTTGGAAGATGCCTGATTCAGGTTTACCTCCATCTCGTTATAGTTGTTGCGGATGGTAGCAGTCTCACCCCATACAGGCTTCCAGGTCTCATCGAAGGTCGATGTCTTGCTACCGGTCTCTGTGAAACCATCCATCAGGCTGGTTTCTTCCATGCCCTTAGAGGCATGCTTATCCTTAGCCAGCTCCAATCCGAGATGAGACGGCTTGCACACAGTCTTTCCCTTATAGCTCATCTCGTAGGTAGGCTGTCCCTTTTCGGATAAAGAGAAAGTTACCGAGACGTTGCCGTTAGGCGACTTGACGGTCTGGGCTGCTGCCAACATCGGGAGCAAGAGACCCATCACTAATAAATTCAGTTTCTTCATTCTGTTTACCTATTGTTTATTCTTTTGTTTATTCTTTAGACTTTAGGATATAGCAGCACCGGCAATCAGGAGAACAGCTTCCGTTGCACGCACTTGCATTATTGCTTGCAAAGATACGAAAAACAAAAATACCCTCCTAAAAATAGAAGGGTATTTTGATGTATAACAATGTGCAAACGGTTGCACACCTTTATTCCTTGTTTGAAGAGTCACCCGCTTAATTGCGTCCGCCCTGTGCCACAAGCTCTGTAATGTTAGCCATAAACTCCTTGTTGGCAGCCAACTCCTCCAGACTGAGGTGCATGCGATAGCGCCAGTAGTGCTTTGGATTGGCAGGAATGTTGATGCGCTCGGCTTCAGCATCCGGCAGACGGAGCTTTTCATCGATGGCGAGCCAATCCTGTACGCTCAATACGCAGAGCATGGATGGAGAGGTCAAGTGGCGGGCGATGATGTCTCTTGCCAACCAACCTGGGAGCGGATGAGGAGCTGGTCCCTCACGATAGAGCATCGTGTTGTAATACTCCTGGGTGCGGGAGGTGTTCTCGTCCCACCACATACGCAAGGTTGGCATATCATGGCTGGAGATGGTGCAGACTGAGCGGTATGGATTACGGCTCAGATGACCAAACTTAACCGTTGGATCCTTTGGCATGCTCTGGAGTTCCAAGCTCAGAATCTTCAACTCGTTCATCACCCATGGCACGCAATCAGGCACCATACCCAGGTCTTCGGCACAAACCAGCATACGGGTAGCCTGAACCAGCTTAGGCAACTTCTTCATCGCCTCGCCATACCAGAACTGGTTGTTGCGACGGTAGAAGTAGTCGTTGTAAAGGCGGTTGAACGCAGCCTTGTCGTTATCATAGAGCGACTCGTAGATGAAGTCGAGCTGTGCAGAGATACGTGGGTGGAAGAGCTCAGGATCCTTATGGTCACGCACAAAGAGCACATCGCTGATCAGGGCATACAAGCCATCACGCAACCAGATTTCCTTTTCATCAGTTACACCCTGGAAGAGAGCCTCTACCTTGCGCTGGGTATCTACCTCAGGCTTCATCTGATAGCGCTCATCATCCAGACGGTCGAGATATTTCTCCTTCACCTCATCAGCACGCTCATGGAACATACGGTCCAATACCCAGTCGGTAATGAACGGACGTGTGAAGCGGTCCTCCTGGAAGTTCAAGCCGTAACTCAGGATCTCACCACGGGTCATGGCGAGAGCTGGCGCAAACTGTCCGAGCAAGCCATGCACGCTATGCACAGGGATTTCCCAAATGCGGAAGAAGCCGAGCACGTGGTCGATGCGGTAAGCATCAAAGAACTTCGACATATTCTGGAAGCGGCGGGTCCACCAGAGGCAGCCGTCCTTCAGCATCTCATCCCAGTTGTAGGTAGGGAATCCCCAGTTCTGTCCGTTTACGGAGAAATCATCAGGTGGAGCACCCGCCTGACCATTCAGGTTGAAGTACTTAGGCTCCATCCACACATCACAACTATGGCGATGCACACCGATAGGAATATCACCCTTCAGGATGACACCCTTAGCCTTGGCATGCTCGTGTGCCTCCTGCATCTGCTTGTTCAGAATGAACTGCACGAAGTAGAAGAACTCCACGTTCTGGTACGCCTTGGTTTCAGGGTTGGTCAAATCCTTGCGCTCAGCCTCATCCCAGACATTATGGTCTGGCCACTGAGAGAAGTCGGCAGTGCCATTCTTGTCGCGCAGGTAAGAATACTGTGCGTAAGGCACGAGCCACTGTTGTGTTTCCTGAAAGAAAGCCTTGAAATCGGCTCCCGACATCATCTCTTTACCTTCCTGTGCAAATATCTGTTGCAGATAATCCTGCTTGAAATCATTCACCTTCTCATAATCAATCTGATGCAAGGCATTGAGCTCCTGGCGGGTTTTCTCTGCCTTCTCGCAAGCCTTCTTGTCCTTCAATGCAGGTAAGGCATTCAGATCGGCATACATCGGATGGATAGCAAAGACGCTGATGCAGCTATATGGATAGCTGTCCGTCCAGGTATGGGTGATGGTGGTATCATTGATTGGCAGAAGCTGAAGAACCTTCTGACCGGTAGATGCCACGAGTTCAATCATCGTCTTGAGATCGCCGAAATCGCCCACACCGGCACTTTTCTCGCTGCGCAGAGAGAATACCGGCACCTGTGTTCCGGCAAGCTTGCGGTTCCAGTGAGCAAAGAAAGCCTGGTCAAGCTCATAGGAAATCATGTCACCCGTCTTCATTTCCGGCAGGACGATACTTCTGTTCATGCCTGTCTCCCAGAGGAGTCTGCCTTTTTTGTGATTGATGGCAACAAACTTCAGTTCCAGATGATTGGTCTGCAAGGCACTGGCATCAATATCCACAACCCACTCACAGAAAGAATGCTGCACCATAGGAATCACCTTCTGAGAGTTCCAGGCTCCCAGAATATTGTCAGATCCTATCACACCCAGGCTTTCGCCATCACGAAGCTGAGGAGCACGAACAATGAAACGCACTACCTTGCTGTAATTCTGCGGCTCCATCTGGGCTACAGCCTGATGGTTGATGCAATCAGTAAAGGCACTGCTATAGAGATAAGCATCCTCGGGAATCACTTTCCAATGGTCATAGAGGGTAACGTCCTCACATCGGGTGGATGTCATATCCAAGCGATGCTTCAAGAGTAACCATTCAGTTTTACAAACTATGCCATCACGCTCTACACTATAATAATAGGTATATTCAGTATCTGGTTGTTCTACACTCCAATCGAGCGACCACTTCTCTCCATTGAGTGTCGTCATCGGGAGCTTCTGTATTGCGTTCTCCCTTTGGATGTTCAGGACAATCTGCTCACCGAACACCGTTTTGTATTCAAGATTAAAATGTAACGTCATAAGTCTTCATCTAGAAGTTAGTTAATATTTTATTTTCGTTGCGAAATTAGCAAAAAAAAAAGTAGAACCTTGCATTTCTTTCAAGATAAATACGAAAAAAGCGAATGCAATCGGTTGCACGTGTTTCTTTGCTACACTTATTTTTTTACTTTGATAATTCCAACAGACAATGCTCCGGCGATAAGCAACACGCCAGCCACGATCATCATATCGCTCTGATGAGAACCAACCAGACCCAGAATAGTACCACCACAGATGGCAGCCACAATCTGAGGAATACAGATGGTTCCGTTGAACAAGCCCAGGTAAGCGCCCATGTGGCCATAACCCTGCAGAGCATTGGTCACGAAAGTGAAAGGCATCGCTAACATGGCAGCCCAGCCGGCACCAATCATCAGGAATGGGATAAACTGCAGATACTGATCATGCAGGAATGGGATGAGAGCAAAGCCCACACCACCTATAATCAAGCTCACACTATAAGCCATCTTGGTATTCTTGAACTGAGGAAGAACCACTGCCCAGAGCACACTACCTACTGCCTGAACGGCAAAGAGGATGCCTACCCAGTTGCCTGCCGCCTGGAACTCTGCCGACTTAGGATCGGTGGTATTCCATACGGTCTCAGCAATGGCACCTGTAGAATAGTTCCAGAGATAAAGGAAAGCAGCCCAGCAGAAGAACTGAACCAGTCCCACCTTCCAGAAAGTTGAAGGCGCGTTTTTCAAGAGGGTAATCCAGTCTGCCTTGCCCTCTTCTTCCTTTTCTACCTCGCCAGCTACACCATTATAGGCAGCATACTGCTGAGGATTCCACTCCTTCACCTTCATCGTGGTATAGATGACACAGAGGATGAGGATGGCAGCGCCCACATAGAATGACCAGATGACGGAATCAGGCACCACGCCTTCTTCGGCTACATTCTTGATACCCAGGAAGGTAAAGAGGAATGGAAAGATATATCCGGCTACAGAACCGGCATTGCAGAGGAAACTCTGGATAGAGTAAGCCTTTGCCTTCTGCTTCTCGTTCACCATATCGCCTACCAGCATCTTGAAAGGCTGCATCGCCATATTGATGCTCGTATCGAGGAACATCAGGGCAATCAAGCCGAAGAGCATCGCACCGCTTACCGTCAGACCGAGAGAACCGGAATTCGGCAGCAGGCACATCACGAGTACGGCTATCGTGGCTCCCACAAAGAGATAAGGGATGCGGCGACCAAAACGGCACCAGGTCTTGTCACTCAATGTGCCGACAATAGGCTGTACAAGGATTCCCATCAATGGAGGGAGAATCCAGAAATAACTCAAGTTGTGTGGATCAGCACCCAACGTTGCAAAGATTCGGGAGATGTTGGCGCTCTGAAGAGCGTAGGCAATCTGTACTCCGAAAAATCCGAAGCTCAGGTTCCAGAGCTTCCAGAAACTTAAATCAGGTTTTTGTGTCATATTGTTGTTATTTAAATATTTCAATTTTATCTTGTTGTTCCTCGAACCACCAGACGAGTTCTTACCACTCGTTTCTCAACGTCATGCGTAGGGCTGGATCCTTCCACCAGTCCGATGAGAATATTGGCTGCCTCTTCGCCTACTGCCACTCCACGCTGTTCTACCGTAGTGAGCATCGGATCGCAAGCCTTGGCTCTGTCGCCATTGGTAAAGCCGCAGATACTGATGTCATTCGGCACATCGAAGCCCATTCGCTTGGCAGTATAGAGAATGCCTATCGCCGTATCATCATTGATGGCGAAGAAAGCATCCGGATGATTTTCCTCCCTCAATATCTCTGGTGTAACCACCTCTGCCTGGGCACGGTTGTCACAGATTCTCACCCAGTCGGGGTTTTCCGTCAATCCGTGCTTCACCAGTGCATCATGATAACCGTTATAACGGTTCTTGGAGATTTCCAGATTCATCGGCGAACCGTAGAAGGCTATCTTCTTGCAGCCCGTATCCACCAGATGGGTAACGGCGGTAAAGGCGCCCATATAGTCATCTACTACCACTCGGGAGCAGTTCACGCCCGTACAGATTCTATCGTAGAAGACGAGAGGCACGCCATTGTTCATCAACTTCTCGAAATGTGCGTACTGCTTGGTATCCTTCGCCTGTGATACGATGATACCGCATACCTTATTCTTATAGAAGTCCTCGCAGATGGACACTTCCTTGTCGTATCTTTCGTTACTCTGTGCCACCATCACACGATATCCGCGGGCTCTCGCCTCCTCCTCTATGCCCGAAAGAACGGACATAAAATAATAATGTACGAACTCCGGCACAATGACTCCGATAACCTTCATCGGCTGTACCTTGCTATGGCGCAAAGCCTCACCAAGCATGTTCGGAAAGAAATTATGTTCACGTGCAAAAGTCTGAATACGCTCCTTCTGGGCAGCACTGATTCTAGGACTGTCCTTCAATGCCCGGCTCACTGTAGCAACACTGACTCCCAGTTCGCGAGCTATATCTTTCATTGTTATGTTGTTATTTTCGTTCATGTTATCTTAAATCACGCTGCAAAATTAGGCAAATATCCGTTATTTTGTACCTTTTTTGTTGACCTAAATCAAGCAAAAGGAATGCAAACGTTTGCGCATAAGAAATAACGGAATTAACTGAAAAATAGTACATCGTATCGAAAAAGACTTTAATTTTGCACCCAGAAGAATAAACAATTAGACAACTCGACCTCTTATATAAACAGGCCAGAGACTAAAAGCAGAATATTCATTTAAAGAATAACAATAGTATAAACATAAACTTAAAAATCAAGCAAAATGATGAAGCAGGTAAAATTTAAATTGCCTCTCAGAGCATTGACCCTCGCAGGTGGTCTGCTTCTGACGGTGAGTTCCTTTGCGCAGACTAATGCGATTAAGGGACATGTGAAGGATGCTTCCGGTGAGCCTGTCATGGGTGCTACCATTACAGTGAACGGTAAGGCAGTAGGTATTACCGACATGGATGGTAACTTCTCTGTTGACGCAGCTCCAGGTACCAATCTTACTTTCACCTATCTGGGAATGACTCCACAGACCGTGAAGGCTTCTAAAGAAATGAGCATTACCTTGCAGGATGACTCAAAGTCTTTGAACGAAGTCGTTGTCATCGGTTATGGTGCTGTTAAGAAGTCAGACTTAACCGGTTCTGTTACAGCTATCAAGCCAGACTCTAAGAACAAGGGTGTGGTTGTCAACGCACAGGATATGCTTACTGGTAAGGTTGCCGGTGTAAACATTACCAGCAACGACGGTACTCCTGGTGGTGGTGCCAAGATCCGTGTTCGTGGTGGTTCTTCCTTGAACGCATCTAACGACCCATTGATCGTTATCGATGGTCTGGCAATGGACAACGATGGTGTAAAGGGTCTTTCTAACCTCCTTTCTGTAGTTAACCCACAGGATATTGAATCTTTCAGTGTCTTGAAGGATGCTTCTGCAACTGCTATCTACGGTTCCCGTGGTTCTAACGGTGTCATCATCATTACAACCAAGAAGGGTCGCAAGGGTCAGAAGCCTACCGTTTCTTACTCTGGTAGCGTAACCATCAGCGAGAAGAAGAACACGGTTGATGTTCTTAGCGCTGACGAGTTCCGTGCAAACGTTGAAAGACTGTATGGCAAAGACAGTGAGGCTTATAGCGCACTGGGTACAGCCAACACCAACTGGCAGGACCTGATTTACCGTACAGCTATCAGCCACGACCACAACATTACGGTTTCTGGTGCAGCTAAGTCTCTCCCATACCGTGTTTCTGTAGGTTATACAGACCAGCAGGGTATCGTCAAGACATCAGACTTCAAGCGTGCTACAGCATCTTTGAACTTGAACCCATCATTCTTCAAGGATCACTTGACATTGAACCTGAATGCCAAGGGTATGTATGCCAGAACCTTATATACTGATGGTTCTGTAGTTTCATCAGCTGTAAGAATGGACCCAACCCAGGATCCTTACAAGTTTACATCTGAATATCACAAGAATCAGTTGGGCAGCAATATGGACCAGACTCTCAAGAACTATGGTGGCTATTTCCAGTGGTCAAAGAAAGCAGAGTATGGTGACAATACATGGCCTTACACTTATGACAGCACCACACAGATGCCTAACCCTCTGTCTTTGCTGGATCAGAGCAGTCAGATTGCTCACAGCCGTTCGTTCATCGGTAGTGCAGACATCGACTATAAGGTACACGGTTTCGAGGACTTGAGATTGCATGCTACCTTGGGTGCAGATATCTCTAAAGGTCGCCAGAGCCAGTCATTTGCTCCATCATGTACTAACGCATTGTACTATGGCAGCTACGGTGGTGAGGAAATTCTGAAGCGCAACCTCTCTTTGAGTGCTTACGCTCAGTACTACAAGGATTTCAACAAGATTCATCACTTCGACATCATGGCTGGTTATGAGTGGCAGCACTTCTGGCGCAGCAAGAACAATGACTATGTAGGTTATTATCCTGAAACAAATAACGATGCAAGTCTTGCTGGCACAGAGCGTCCTCATACTCCATATAGCGAGAAGAGCGAAAGCTACCTGGTATCTTTCTTCGGACGTGCCAACTATACCTTGCTCGACCGTTACTTCCTGACAGCAACCGTTCGTGATGATGGTTCTTCACGTTTCAAGGAGCACTGGGCATGGTTCCCATCATTCGCCTTTGCATGGAAGGCTAACGAAGAGGCATTCCTGAAGAACGCTGACTGGTTGTCTGACTTGAAGCTCCGTCTGGGTTATGGTAAGACTGGTCAGCAGGCTGGTTCTATCGGCGACTATGAGTGGATTCCTTCTTATGCTATCAGCACTGGTACAAACGGTTTCTATCCTGTTACTGGTACAGGTGAGCTCTACAGACCAAACAACTACCGTCCTGACTTGAAGTGGGAAACAACCTCTACCTACAACGTAGGTTTGGATTGGGGCATCATGGATCAGAGATTGTCTGGTAGCGTAGACTGGTACTACAGAAAGACTACCGACTTGTTGAACTATGCTCCACTTCCTTCTATGGCAGGTTACAAGAACCAGGCATGGCAGAACATCGGTTCCTTGAAGAATACCGGTGTTGAAGCAGCTATTACCTGGCGTGCTATCCAGACCAAGGACTGGTTCTGGACCATGACATACAACTTCACTTACAACAAGAACGAGATTACCGACTTGAATGGTGTATCAGAGAATGGTGCTCCTGTTGTTAATACAAACATCAAGGTAGGTGATGGTTCTGGTGCTTATCTGCAGGCTAACCAGGTGGGTTATGCAATGAACTCATACTATGTTTACCAGCAGGTTTACGACAAGAACGGCAAGCCAATTGAGAACTGCGTAGTTGACCGTAACGGTGACGGTAAGATCAATGAAAGCGATAAGTATCTCTACAAGAGCCCAGCTGCTCCTGTAACTATGGGCTTCTCTTCTCGCCTGGAATACAAGAACTGGGACTTCGGTTTCTCTTTGCGTGCAAGCATCGGCAACTATGTATATAATAATGTTGAGCAGGGCATGAGTAACATGAATACAGGTGAGTGGTTCTCTAACTCTTTGAAGTACTTCTCTAACCGTTTGAAGAGTACAGTTGAGAGAAACTGGCAGACCTACGAGATTACTTCTAAGTTGTCTGACTACTATGTGAAGAACGCTTCATTCCTGAAGTGTGACAACATCACATTGGGTTACAGCTTCAACAACTTGTTTAAGTCAAGCGGCTGGCATGGACTTTCAGGTCGTGCATACGCTACTGCATCAAATGTATTCACAATTACAAATTATGACGGCTTGGATCCAGAAGTAGGCGATGGTAATGACAACAACCTCTACCCACGTCCATTCTCTGTTGTAGTTGGTCTTAGCTTGAATTTCTAATAAGAAAGGATATTCATTATGAAAAAATATATTAAAAATATTGTTCCAGTAGCAGCGCTCCTGCTTACAATGGGAACAACAACGTCATGTGTCGGTGATTTGGATGTTACTCCGATTAACCCGAACATTCAGACAAACCTTAACATCGATGGCCTTTTCAACAAGTGCTACGCTAACTTTGCCATGGCTGGTAATGGTGGTGCTAATGGTGACTGCGACATTGATGGTATTGACGGTGGTACATCTGGTTTTGTACGCCAGACATTCAATGCAAACGAATTACCAACCGATGAGGCTATCTGCGGTTGGGGTGATGATGGTATAGCCGGCTTCTGCTATAATAGCTACAATGCCACAAACCCGATGTTGCAAGGTTTGTATGCCCGTATTACAACAGGTATTGCTTATTGCAACCAGTATCTTGCTGAAGCAGGAGATCAGGATGCAACCAAGCTTGCTGAGGTTCGCTTCCTGAGAGCATACGAATACTATAGCTTGATGGATGCATGGGGCAACATCCCATTTACACTTCAGCCATTGACCAAGCCTGAAAGATATACCAGAGCACAGACTTACGAATGGCTCGAGAAAGAGCTTCTTGAAATCGAGCCAAACCTTTCTGAAGCAAAGGCTAAGAAGTCAACAGATGCCGGTTACGGTCGTGTAGATAAGGCTGCATGCTGGTTACTTCTCTCCCGCCTCTACCTCAATGCAGAGGTTTATACTGGCACAGCTCAGTGGGAAAAGGCAAAGGAATACGCCAAGAAGGTGATGGATTCATCTTATAAGCTGAACACCAAAAGCGTGAATGGCTGGAGTGCTTACCAGATGCTCTTCATGGGCGATAACGGTGAGACAGATGCTGCTTACGAGGCAATCTTCCCTCTCTTGCAGGATGGTTTGACAACAACAAGCTGGGGTACAACACTCTTCCTGTTGGCTTCTACCTACGATCAAGATATGCACGCAAATCCAAACAACCCTAAAGCTACCAATGGTACTGACCAGGCTTGGGGTGGTAACCGCGCTCGTCCAGACTTGGTGAAGAAGTTCTTCCCTAACGGTAATGTTCCAAATCTTGAAAGCTACGCTACAGCAGAAGCTGCCGGTGACGACCGTGCTCTCTTCAATGGTGTAAACCGTACATTGGATAATGATGACGTTGCTACTTTCAAGAGCGGTTTCGGTGTTGCTAAGTTTACCAACTTCAAGACAGACGGTAGCGCAGGTCATGATGCTACATTCGCAGATGCAGACTTCTTCCTGATGCGTGTAGCAGAGGCTTACCTGAACTTTGCAGAGGCTGATGCCCGCATCAATGGTGGTCAGACTACAGAGGAAGGTACCGCAGCTATCAATGCTATCCGCAAACGTGCAAATACCACTACTCGTGAAGACAAGGGCTATTCTCTGAGCGATATCTGCGATGAATGGAGCCGTGAGTTCTACTTCGAGGGTCGCCGTCGTATGGATCTGATCCGTTTCAACCGTTTTGGTGGAAATGTCAACTACAACTGGCAGTGGAAGGGTGGCACCAAGGAAGGCCGCAACTTCTCTAAAGATTTGAATATCTTTGCTATCCCAACCAACGAGTTGACATCTAACAAGAATCTGACTCAGAATCCTGGATATTAATTTGCAAACATAAAAAGGAATTCATTATGAAAAATATAATTAAATCAGCTCTACTCGTTGTCATGAGTTTAACTCTCATGACAGCTTGTAGCGACGACAATGACTCTAATCCGACTATTCAGTCACCAACAGAGTTCAAGTTGAATACTCCTGCATTGCAGGATACCCCAATCGACCTGGCGAATTCGTCTAAGATTATATTGACCTGCTCACAGCCAAACTATGGCTATACTGCAAGCGTTCAATATACAGTTCAGGTTGCAACAGATGAAAATATGACTGATGCTGTTGAGCTTTCAGAAACCAGCTCAAGTGCCAAGGTTGAAATCAATGCAGCTTCATTGGCAAGTGCCTTGACTAACATCTATGTGGAAAAAGGCAAGACTGAGGCTGATTTCCCTATGGACGTTAAAGCTTACTTCCGCTTGAAGGCAAATATTGTGACCAGTAATGGTAATGTTGTAGAGGGAACAGAGATTCTTTCTAATGTAGTTTCACTCAACAATATTCACCTCTTGTTCTCATTGCCACCAGTCAACTTGCCTAGCCATGTATATGCTGTAGGTAGCTTCTGTGATTGGAAATGGGACAATTGCTTCGATATGGTTCAGGTTTATGGTACAGAGGATACATTCTGGCATCTTGTCTATATCGACGATAGCGGTATCAAGTTCAATACTGCAGCAGCATGGAATAATAGCGAAGTTGGTTATGCTGGTATTACTGTTTCTGGCGACTGCAAGGACGACATCATTGACAATGGAGGCAATATCGCTTCCAAGAACCCAGGCTGGTATCTGGTAATCGTAACAACATCTGTTGTAAACCGTGAAATCCACTATGACGTTCAGTTCAACAAGCCAACAATCTGGCTCATTGGTCCTGCAGCTGGTAGCGACGATTTCGCAGAGGAAGCTGAAGGCTGGTCATTCACCGTACCTACAACCAAGGACGGAGAATTCGTATCTCCTGCATTCGTAGGTTCAGTTCCTGCTGGTACTGATAAGGGTGTACGTATGTACGTTAAGATTCCTGGACACGACTGGTGGCATTCTGAGTTCGTCACATTAGACGGTAAGATCAAGTACCGTGCAACAGGCGGCGACCAGGATAGAGCTACAGGTAATGTAGGTCAGCAGGTTCACCTCAACATCGCTAAGGGAACTGGTGAAATCAAGTAAATAACGATTTAAAATCGAAGTAAAATGAAAAAGTTATCATTATATATCTCTATCGCACTTGCAGGCCTCTTTATGGGGTCCTGCAGCGAAGATTTCAAAGACTGGGCAGATCCTCAGACTAACCCACAGGAAGATGCCATCACAATTCCTGGCTTTACTGCAACAGCAGCTCAGGCCATCGACTTTGCCAGTGTGACTACAGATAGTGTCAACACCTTCTCTTTGAGCAGCGCTGCTCTTCCTGAAGGTTTTACTTTGGCAAATGCCCGCTTGGAGCTTACTCCTCAGGGTGTAGAGAATGCAACCAAGACAACTGTCAATACTGACCTTAATGGTAAGGGTGCAGTAGCAGACCTCGCACCTGTTGTAGAATCAGCTTACGGCAAGCGTCCTACAGCCCGCACTTTTGATGCTCAGGTTTATGTAAACGCAGTCAAAGATGGTCAGGCTGTTCTTATCGATGCTGGTAAGATAAACCTTGTAATGACTCCAAAGGCTCCATTCATTGACACTAACTACTATCTGGTTGGACAAATGACAGATTGGAGTTTGGACACCAAATTCAAATTCACCCACTCAGACGCAGACGTTTATGAGGATCCAGTATTTACCATTATGTTTACTACAACAGACGATAACCAATACTGGAAGATTATTCCTCAGGGTAATGTAGATGCAGGTAATATTTGGGCAGTAGAAAACAATCCTAAGGGTGTTGTTGGTGTAGAAAAAGATGGTGACGACGCAATGAGCGGTACACTTCTCACTACCACTTCAAAAGGCGAAAAGGCTAACGCAGGTAAGATTGCAAAGGCTGGTATCTATCAGATGACAATCAATATGATGGACTACACTTATTCCATCAAACAAATCGCACCAGAATACTATCTTGTAGGTGCTTTGCAAAGCTGGAGCGACCAAAACATGTCTTGCTTGATGACTGCTGAAACTGCTATGGTTCAGAACTTTACTACGAAGTGGACAGGTGATGCTAACATGAAGATTTGGCTCGGCAGTGACTTTGGCAAATGGGATAATGCCTTTGGTTCTGCTTCTGGTGATGGCGTAAATACAGCTGAGGGTAAGTTGAAGGCCGGTGGTGGTGCTATCGTTTGCCCAGAGAAGGGTGCTTACTATACATTCACAGCCGACTTCTCTACCATGACTTATAAATGGACAAAACTTGCCAACCAGAATCCTACAGAGTTTAAGCATGTTAGCCTGATAGGTGTAGGTGGCAAGTGGAATGAAGGTGATGACATCGACTTGGAGCAAGTGGCTCCTCACAATTGGTATCTTGCCAAGCAAGAGATTCCGGCTGGTGGCTTGAAGATCCGTGCTGATCACAAGTGGCGCGATGATGGAAACTGGGGTTTTGCTGAAGGTCAGAAATATGAGAGTAAGGGAACTCTTATCACTTCTGGTGGCAGCAGCAACATTTCTGTTCCTGCAGGTACATATAATATCTACTTTAATGATATCACAGGTGCTTATGCCTTCGTTGAAGTGAAATAACATTTTGTACAAATAGTACACACATATATGTTGTGTGTGTTCATAATTAAAAGGCGGCTCTCGCATTCCGAGAGCTGCCTTTTTTCGTTTCAACCGTACAGTTAGAAATATTTAAGGTGAATCATAAATCTCCTTTCACGAAATGTGGATTGCATTGAAAATAAGAGAGTTAAGTGTGAAAGGAAAAATCTCTTTAATTTGAGATGGTAATTGATGGCTAAACTTAAATATGGCGGTGTGCCTTGCTCCAATAGGGAATAGTGGGTGCTTTGATAATGAATAGTGGGTGCTTTGATAATGAATAGTGGGTGTCTTTGTTATGAATGCTGGGATAAAGGATAGTAACCAGAAGGATGAGGGATAGATGTTAGCAGGAGAAAAGGGGTGAGTTATCGGCTGGACGACTAAGTTCGTCTATATGGATGACTCGGGTCATCTATATGGCTCACTCCCGTCATCTATATGGATGACCCGGGTCATCCGATACAAAGAAGCCTTTTCTATTCCTTTTGTGATAGTTGCTTTCTCCCTTAGACTAAGTTGCTTTCTCCTTATATGAATAGTCCTATCTACTGATTATTATTGTTGTTTCAGAGAATTCTCCTTTCACACTTAAGTAACTGATTATAAGTATATTCTGATGATTGTGAAAGGAGAATGAAATTTTAATTGTTATTTTTGAGAAGCTATTTCTGAAGGTAACTTTATGTTGAAACCCTCATTTTCATTATCATCATCCCTACATTTTTCCCAAAAACCTTGGAAGTTACGAGGAAAAGTCGTATCTTTGCGGCAAATTAGAAATAACATTAAAGTAAAGCAATATGGATGTAGCTATAAATAATATAACAACAACTATAACTGTTCCGCAAGTTGACTTCAACTTATTAAAGGAACTGGCAAAGAAGTTTGGCTGGGTTATTCAAACCGAAAAGAAAAGTGGAATTGAAGAAGCCCTAGAAGATGTTAAAGCTGGCAGAGTATATCATGCAAAAGATGCTCACGACTTAATCAAACAGTGCTTAGAATGAAATACTCTATTGACTTTACAAACAAATTTAAAAAGTCTCTGCGAAAAGGAGTGAAACGTGGTCTTGATCCAGTTCTCATTGAAAAAGCAGTAGAAAAACTAGCCAATGAGGGTAAATTGCCACCATCATATAAATCGCATAAACTTCACGGAAACCTAGAAGGGATATGGGAATGTCACATAACCCCTGATTGGTTGATGCTGTGGGAACAAAACGATAAAAAACTAACCTTGTTGTTTCTCAACAATGGAACCCATAGCGATTTGTTTTGACTATAATGTATTATTGTTGGCAAAATGCATATAAAAACATTGTATAATAATTACTCCAACTGCCATTGTTCGACAAGCATACGGAGGCAGAGTGTATGGATATATTTGATTGTTGGATTTATATAGTGAAGAATATGAACATGTTTGAGCAGATGCCATTCAGCGAGAAGTATCCAGTCTTCCGCAAGTTGGCAGAGATAGGCGACCTCCGCAAGCTTTCCCGCGAGGAACTTGAGCTTTATGACGAGGACATCAAGAATATGCGTGATATATATGCCACCAGAAAGTTTGATGAGAAGAGAGGTATGGAAAAAGGAATGGAAAAAGGAATGAAAAAAGGTATGGAAAAAGGAATGGCGAAAGAAAAGCTAGCCACAGCTTACCGCCTTTTGTCCATGGGTCTTTCTGATGAGCAAGTATCAACAGCCACCGAACTCCCACTGGAAGAAATCCAGAAATTAAAGGAACAAGCCTGAAACTGGCTGAACTTTCAGGAACTCAAATGTAGGATATGAGACGTTTTTATTAGGCATAGGATATGCTTAACTATAATTTCGCGGTTGCAACCGCGAAATTATAGTTTGCAATTCGGCGGTTGCAACCGCCGAATTACAAAACAATAAAAATCATATACAGAACTTTCGCATGTGGTTTAAGTTCGGGCTGAAGGCCCAAAAGCTCTTAGCCCAGGGCATCGCCCTGGGTATAATAGCAATCAGCAAGGCGCCCTGTTTTACTCTAATGGAGCAAGCTTTGAGCGTATTTTTTAACGTTAATTATATTTAACGATCCTTGGGTCTTGCCTGATGAAGTTTGCGTCATAGTATTCACCTTTTTCCACGAGGGTGAAT